>Ga0070741_10001500_pt1 | contig 70728 bp, 58 predicted proteins | sample Coa_R1_4_FD_66440 | JGI IMG/M metagenome (GOLD analysis project Ga0070741, IMG submission 66440) | Surface soil microbial communities from Centralia Pennsylvania, which are recovering from an underground coalmine fire - Coalmine... | ecosystem: Environmental > Terrestrial > Soil > Unclassified ... | reverse complement strand
GATCTGCTCGACCATCTGCGCGCTACCTTCAGCCCGAATAGCCAGACGACCTTTGATCGCCGCTTTGATGAGATCCGCACCGCTCCCCTGCTCGTGCTGGATGATCTCGGCACTCAATCCATGACCCCGTGGGTGCGCGAGAAACTGTATCAACTGTTCAATTATCGCTACAACGCGGAACTCTCGACGGTCATCACCATTGCGGCGGACTCGCTCGAAGAAATGGATGCCCGCATCCGTTCGCGCCTGCTTGACACGCGCTTGTGCAAGATCATCGGCATGACGGTCCCGCCGTATCATGGAAAATCCGCGGCGAAAAAGCCGTCACGGAAATGAGATAATAAAAGGACCATCCACAAAACTTCCCGACTCGGTCAGGTCGGGAAGTTTTTTTCCAGGTTCCAAGAATTCGCGAAATTCGTTCTATTTCGTGGCTGAATTTCTAGTTTTCGATAAGGCAATATTTGAATCATTTGTGTTCTTCAATGGCGGGAGTTTATTGCCCGGCCCCTGCTTCGTGACCTCCACCCACAAAGAAGCGGCCAGTTCATATCCGATCATGTGATCCTGCGGCTTCATCTGCAGGCGAAGCGGTCCTTTGAACGGGGCGCAACTCAATAAATGGAACGGAATGCCGGGCACAAGTCCCAGTTCGCCGATGTATTTCAACTTTTCCATATCATGAGTCCGAACCCGGCTGACGACACAATCGGAACCGGATGGAACTTCCGTGAGCGGCGTGTCGTTCACCGCTGGCATCACGCCGTCCTTGCTCGGAATCGGCTCGCCATGCGGACAACGAGTTGGATGACCGGTAATCTCGTCAATGCGATCTTCCAAGTGATCGTTGATTCCCAACTCGAAAGAGTCCGAAAGATCGTGGGCTTCATCCCAGCCATACTTCATCACGCGCACCAAGAACACCTCCACCAAACGGTGCCGCCGCAAAGCAGGCATGGCGATATGTTCGCCTTTCGGCGTCAACCGAACGCCGCGATACAATTCATGCTCCAGATAATCCATTGCCTTCATGCGGCTGACCATGCGCGCCACGGCCTGCAACGACGCGTTGACGCTTTCTGCCAACTCAGAAAGTCCAACAAAAGGTAAATCTTGTTGCAGGCGGAATATTTCAGCCGCGTAACGCCTCATTGCGGGTGTTGCCATCTACCAGTCTCCATCAATGAATGATAACATGTGGGGTAAGAATTATCGAAATTTTTTCACCCTGGTTGAGAGAGGATATAACCTGAGTTTAGATGAAATTCTACATAAGTATCTAGATTATTCGGGCGGTCTGGATTATAACATCGGCTACGATATTCCAATACAGACCCAGGAGTAGATTAATGCTTCCAAGTTACCTGCTTTCCCTGCGTGAGGGCATCGAAGCCGCCCTGATCGTGGGCATTTTACTGGGCGCGGTGCGCCAAATGAAACGCACCGACCTCGCCCCTGTCATCTGGTTCGGCACACTAACCGCGGGCGCGCTGAGCATTTTTATCGCAATTCTTCTCACCAATCTCGGCCTCGAAATGAAAGACCCGGGCGAGGCTATCTTCGAAGGCTTCACCATGTTGATCGCCGCCGGTCTGTTGACCTGGATGATCTTTTGGATGAGCCGTCAGGCGCGGCACCTCAAGGGCAACCTGGAGGCCGAGATTCAGCGCGCCTCGCAGGCTGGTCAGCGCGCCATCTTTTTTGTGGCATTCATCGCCGTTCTACGTGAAGGCATCGAATTGGCTCTCTTCCTCACCGCCTCCGTCTTCGCCTCCAATTCCCTGCAAACCACTATCGGCGCGTTCCTCGGCCTGGGCACCGCCATTCTGCTGGGTTGGTCCATCTTCGCCAGCATTGTCCGTTTGGATTTGCGCCGCTTCTTCCAAGTCACCGGCTTTCTTCTCATTCTGTTCGCGGGCGGATTGGTTCTGCACGGCGTTCATGAGTTCACCGAAGTCGGCTGGATTCCCGCCATCGTGGAACATATCTGGGATATCAACTCTTTCTTGAGCGAAGAATCGGGACTCGGTCAATTGCTAGCCGCGTTGTTTGGTTACAATCCCGCGCCGACACTCAGCGAAATGATCGCGTATGTTTTATATTTCGCCGCGATTGGCCTCGGGCTGAGGCTCTCCGGTCAAAGGTCCGCGCAGGAAACGAAAGCGCACGCATAAATCGAAGTCGGGACTGGTTGTCCCGACTTTTTATTTAGGATTAAAATAAGAGGCATGACCATTCTCCCTATCCCTCCTTTTTTTGAATCGAAAAAAGTTGGCGAAGTCTGGCGCGTGCCATACGAAGAACGCGCCAGGCAAGCCGCTGACTGGGCGCGTCAACACGGACTTGGAGCGGCCGCGACCTCGAAGAAGCGCATCTGGCTCCTGTTGGTGGACGTGCAGAACACATTCTGCATCCCTGAGTTTGAACTCTTCGTCGCGGGCCGCAGCGGACGCGGCGCGGTCGAAGATAATGTACGGCTGTGTGAATTCATTTATCGCAATCTCGGCACGATCACACATATCTCCGCTACGATGGACACACATCTTTCACAGCAAGTCTTTCACGCCATCTTCTTCGTTGACAAAGACGGGAATCATCCTGCCCCTTACACAAACATCCGGGCCAGCGAATTGAAATCGGGCAAGTGGAACTTCAATCCCGCGCTCGCTCCAAACTTCAATATCTCGGCGGACTACGGCCAGCAGATGATGATCCACTACGCGGACGCGTTGGAGAAGAAAGGCAAATACGCGTTGACGATCTGGCCATATCACGCCATGCTCGGCGGGATCGGTCACGCGCTGGTTTCGTCGGTGGAGGAAGCCATCTTCTTTCATTCGATGGCGCGGCTCTCCCAGTCCGAATTTGAGATCAAGGGCAATCAGCCGTTCACTGAAAATTATTCGGTCATCGGCCCCGAAGTGACGCGCGGGCCCAAAGGCGAAGTGCTCGGCGAACATAATAAAAAGTTCATCGAGACTCTGAAGCAATCCGACGCGCTGATCATCACTGGACAAGCCAAGAGTCACTGTGTAGCCTGGACGATTTCCGATCTGCTCGATGACATCAACGCCACAGACAAATCGCTGGCGAAGAAAGTATATCTGCTCGAAGATTGCACTTCTCCCGTCGTCGTTCCCGGCGCAGACTTCACCGACGCGGCCAATGAAGCCTTCGATAAATTTGAAAAGGCCGGAATGCACCGCGTGAAATCAACGGAGTTCGAGATTCGATAATTCGTTGTTCGATAACTCGATATTCGAACTTCGAGTATCGAATATCGAGCATCGAATATCTACCGTTGTCAGAGGAAATCAATGAGCATCTTCGACGGCAAACGCCTTACCAACGAAACCTTCAAACTCGACATCGAACGAATGCGCCGCGGCTGGTATTCGGATAAATATTTCGAGAACATCAACCGCATGTTGATTGCGCTGTCCGCGGAGCGATACACCTATTCGGGCCATCATCACAATCTCGCGGCAGGCATATCCCCTGAAAACATCGCCACCGGCGACATCGAGGTCGAGATGCAATGGTTTACGCGGCGGCCCGGCACGACCATCGTCGTCGGCGTGGACAAAGCCCTCGCCATGCTTAAACATTCCTCCGGTTATTTCGATGGAAGCAAGTTTGTAGATACGTCCCATAAACTGGAAGTGTGGGCGGTGCAGGATGGTTCCACCGTCACTTACGATGGCGACCCATCCAACATTTTGCCTGTGATCAAAGTCCGCGGACGCTATCGCGATTTTGCCCTGCTCGAAACTCCCACGCTGGGAATTCTCACGCGCTCCAGCCGCGTCGCCACCAATGTTTATGAGACCTTTGTAGCGGCGCGCGGCAAACCGGTCTTGTTCTTCCCTGCCCGCTTCGATCTGCACGAAGTCCAGGCCGCGGACGGGTACGCGTACAACATCGCGGTTCAGCGCTTCAACTTCGATCACGAGAAAGACCTCGGTCCGTTCATCTCCACAGACGCGCAAGGCGATTGGTGGGGCGGCGCAGGCGGCGGGACAGTAGCGCACGCCGCGATTGCTTCGTTCCTCGGCGATACCGCCGAAGCCATGTTGCAGTTCGCGCGCGTGCTTCCGGCGTCCATTCCGCGCATCGCATTGGTGGATTTCAACAATGATTCAGTCCGCGATTCTTTGCGTGTGCTGGAAGTGTTGTTTGCAAAATATCGTGAATTGTGCGACGCGGGAAATGAAACAGAAGCAAAGAAATACAAACTATATGGGGTCCGCCTCGATACCAGCGGGAGCATCCGCGATATTTCTGTTCCCCCTCTCGGTGAACCAAGTCTCGATCTTGGCGTGACGCCGCGGCTGGTATTCAACGTCCGTCAGGCGTTGGATTCGGCCTGGGAACGCTGGAGCCTGCCCCAGGTCTGGAAAGAGCGGGCACGCGAATATTGTCAAAATGTGAAGATCGTTGTCTCCGGCGGATTCAATCCCGATAAGATTCGCAAGTTCGAGAAATTGGGCGTTCCCGCGGACATCTACGCGGTCGGCTCGTATCTGTTCAACAACAACGGCGCGACCGTCACCGACTTCACCGCCGATGTGGTGCGCGTGAAGGTGCACGGCGAATGGATTGACATGGCGAAGGTGGGACGCAAACCATGTGACAATCCCAATCTCGAACGCGTTTGGTAATCTACGCCCCTACGAGTTTAATATGGCGGGGATTTTCTTCACCATCTCGTCTCGTATCTGACGAAAAACGGCCAGCCGTTCCTCATCTGTTCCCTCCGCCTTGGCCGGATCACGAAACCCCTCGTGGAGGCATCTCCCCTTCCCCAGCCAAACGGGGCATTCCTCGTTGGCATCATCACAGACTGTTACGACAAGATCAAAGTTCTCATTGAGAAATTGCTCGACACTTTTTGATTGGCCTTGATGCTGGATGCCGATCTCTTCGAGAACCTGAATCGCCTTGGGATGGACAAAGCCCGCCGGCCGCGTCCCTGCGGAAAACGCCCGCCACTCCTTCGAGTAACGGGCGTTGACAATCGCCTCGGCCATCTGCGAACGGCAGGAATTTCCCGTGCAGAGAAATAACACTTTGCGCATCAGGACTTTTGCTGTTTCCAGAATTCACTGCTGGTATCGCTGATCTCGGTCAGTTCGCCGGTCACAATGAAAACCGTTCGCTCACAAATATTGGTGACCCGATCTGCAAATCGTTCGAGGTTATGCGCCACCCACAACAGCCAGTTGGCGCGTTCGATGGTCGTCGGATCCTGAATGATGAAGGTCATCAGTTCGCGATAGACCTGGTTGTAAAGCGCATCCACCTCGTCGTCTTCCATCGGGATTTTGCGGGCGGTCTCGATGTCTTCATTGACAAATGCTGTCAGCGAGCGGTGCAACATGTCCGCTCCCTTTTGCGCCATGCGCGGCACGTCAATCAGCGGTTTGAGCAGAGGCGCGTCGCCCATGCGGATGTTGATATTGGCGATGCCTTTGGCGTAATCGCCCATGCGCTCCAGTTCGGAGATGATTTCCATGATCGAGGCCAGCAGGCGCAGGTCATGGGCCATCGGTTGTTGTGTAGCGATCAGAATCATCAACTGGTTCTCGATCCCAAAACGTTTCTTGTTGATGTCCCGGTCGGCCTGCAAGATTTTCTCGGAGGCTTTCATATCCCGCTTTTTCAACGCCTCAACGGAATCCAGGATGGCCTGCTCGACCATCGAACCCAGCACGAGCACTTCATCCTTGACCTGTTTGATCTCGGTTTCAAATGTTTTTCTCAACATAAGAGCCTCGTTTCGTGCCCATTTTATTCATTATACTTTATCCAAATCGCCCCGTGACGTAGTCTTCAGTGCGCTTGTCTTTCGGGTTGGTAAATATCCTTTGCGTCTGATCGAACTCGATCATCCGCCCCGAACGGTTTTCGTCAATCATCATCATGGCGGTGTAGTCCGAGACACGCGCCGCCTGTTGCATGTTGTGTGTGACAATGATGATGGTGTAATCGCTGACGATGTCGTGCATCAGCTCCTCGATGCGCAGAGTCGAGATCGGGTCGAGGGCCGAGGCGGGTTCGTCCATCAAAATGACTTCCGGCTCGACGGCCAGCGCGCGTGCAATACACAGACGTTGTTGCTGTCCGCCGGAGATGGACAGCCCGCTCTGATGCAGTTTGTCTTTCACTTCGTCCCACAGCGCGGCCTGCCTCAAGGACTTCTCAACGATTCCATCCAGATCACTTTTGCGTTTCACACCGTAAAGACGCGGGCCATACGCCACGTTATCGTAAATGCTTTTTGGGAACGGATTGGGCCGCTGGAAAACCATGCCCACCCGCCGACGGACGTCCACGATGTCCGCGCTGTTGGAATTGATGTTTTCGCCGTCTAAAAAGATTTCGCCGTCCACGCGGGCGCTGGGCGTTAGATCGTTCATGCGATTGAATGAACGAAGCAATGTGGATTTGCCACAGCCCGATGGCCCGATAATGGCCGTGATTTTATTCGCCTGCACAGTCAAATTGATTTCGGCCAGGGCGCGGAATTTTCCATAATAGACGGAGAGATTCCTCATCTCCATTTTAGGCGCAGACTGTCGCGCCTTTACCGCATTTTCATTCACAACAGTTTTTACTTGAACAGGTGTTTGCATATTACTCCTGAATTATTGCCACGTGGTTTAACCACAGAAAAAGCCAGAAAAAGACTCAAAGAACTCTGTGAGCTCTGTGGCTGAGTGAGTCATTAAGAGACATTTCCTAAATTGCGTGCGCGCCACCACGTGAACAAACGCGCCAGAATATTCAGAACAAGAACGAGAACGATAAGCACCAGCGCGGTGGCCCAGGCTTTTGCATGCCAATCATCATACGGCGAGATCGCGTACACAAAGATCATGTGCGGAAGAGTAGCCGCCGGCTGATTAAAGTCCATGTTCATGAATGGATTGCCGAAGGCGGTAAATAACATGGGCGCCGCTTCACCAGCGGCGCGGGCAATGGCCAACATAAGGCCGGTAAGGACTCCATTGAAGGCCGTTGGCAAAATGACGGAAAAGGCCGTCTTCCATTCTGCCGCACCGAGCGCCACGGACGCCTCGCGCAAAGTGGCCGGCACAAGTTTCAGCATTTCTTCGGTAGTGCGGACAATAATGGGAAGCATGATGAACGCCAGCACTACGCCGCCGGAGAAGGCCGAGAAATGTTTTTGTGGAAGCACAATGATGGTGTAAGCAAAGATGCCCATCACAATGGACGGCACGCCTGAGATAACATCCGTTCCGAAGCGAACGATCAAACCGAGGATCGATTCAGGATGGGCCGCGGCGTACAAACCGGCCAAGATGCCAATCGGCGCGGCGATGAGCAGACCCAATCCAACGGTCATCAACGAGCCGACCAGGGCATTTGCGATTCCGCCGCCGGGCACGCCGACGGGAGTTGGAAGTTCAGTGAAGAATTGAAGATTGATGGCGGGCCAGCCCTGGCTGAACACGTAGCCCAGAATCCAAAGAAGAGGGGCTACGACGATCCCTGTTGCAATTCCCGAAAAGGTCAACATGCAGATGTTGACAAATTTGCGCCACGACTTTCGCCTGGCCGAATAAGCGGAAAAATTTCTCATGCGCGTGCCTCCATCTTCGTGCGGCGCGAGACGCGCCAGATCAGAATGCGGGCAATCAAGTTAATCATGAGCGTGATGAAGAACAAAATCAATCCGATCTCGATCAGGGCGTGCAGGTAAAGGTCAAAGGTCGCTTCCGTGAATTCGTTGGCAATGATGGAAGCCATGGTATATCCGGGATGAAGAAGCGAGGCGGAGAAATCGAGGTTGTTGCCAATGACCATCGTCACGGCAATCGTTTCGCCTAGCGCGCGACCCAGCCCGAGGATGATCGCGCCTAAGAGTCCCGAAGTGCCGTAGGGGATTAGCACTTGCGAGATCATCTCCCAGCGCGTGGCGCCGAGGGCCAGCGCGGCCTCGCGTTGCGAATTGGGGATGGCCCGAAACACGTCGCGGCTGACGGCGGTGATGGTTGGGAAGATCATGATCGCCAGCAGAAGCCCGGCGGCGAGTCGGCTCGGACCGAAGACCGGCCCCTCGAATAACGGGAGGAAGCCCAGGGTCCGATTAAGAAGCGTGGAGGTCGGCTTCACAAAAATCGGGATGTAGGCAAACAGTCCCCACAGACCAAAGACTACACTCGGGACCGCGGCAAGTAATTCGACCAGAAATCCAACCGGCTGACGAAGCCAATTGGGCGCGAGTTCCGCGAGGAAGATGGCCGTTCCAAGGCCAAGTGGAATGGCGGCAATCATCGCAATGGCAGATGTGATCAGCGTTCCTAAAATAAAAGGCAGGGCGCCGAAAGTGTCACGCAACGCCGGGTCCCAATCGGACGTGATCAGAAACTTCCAGCCAAACGCGTGACGAGAGAGCGCGGAGTTAACCCATAATTCGTAACCGATGGCCAATACCAAAATCAAAACGGCGAGTATGGCCGCAAATAACAACAGGCGATACAACGAATCGCCGTATTGCCATATGCGCCCGATATTCTGCACAAACTGGGATGAAGATTTTTTACGTGCCTGAAGTTTCATTCGGCTCGATCCGCAAAGACAGATTTGCATCTCCCGATGGATTTATCCATCGGGAGATGCGCGCGATTCAAATCAATCAGAGATTATTGTCCGAGAGGCTTGCCCTGGCAGGTGATCTGAGCCAGTTTGGCATTCACCTGTTCTTTGACGGCATCGGGAAGCGGGACATATAAAAGAGCCGTCGCGTCCTTCGTGCCGTCGGGTCCATATGCCCATTTGACAAACTCCACCAGTTTTTGCGCCTTCACGCAATCCTGTTGATCCATGTAGAGGAGCAGATAAGTGTAACCAGCAATCGGATAGGAATTTTTGCCGGGGCCGTCCACGATAGAGAGCGCCAGTTTGTCGCCGAGTTGTGTGCCAAAATCGTCCATGGCAGATTGCGTGGTCTCTGCAGACGGAGCCACGTACTCTCCAGCCTTGTTTTGCAACAGATTGATCACGGCTTTATTTTGAATGGCATAGGCCAGTTCCACATAACCGATGGCGCCATCATTCTGCGACACCGTGCCGTACACGCCTTCATTGCCTTTGCCGCCCAAACCAACCGGCCACTTGACGGAGGTTCCATTACCGACTGTATCCTTCCACTCCGCGCTGGCCTTTGAGAGGAAGTCGGTGAAAATATATGTTGTGCCGGAACCATCGGAACGATGGACAACGATGATGTCCTTCTCTGGAAGTTTGATGTCGGGGTTGGCGGCAGTCAAAACGGGATCATTCCACTTGGTGATCTTGCCGAGGTAGATATCGGCAATTGCCGTGTATGGGAATTTGATCGGCGTGGTGATGGCATTGCCATCTGCATCTTTGAGATTGACCACAATCGCTTCCGCGCCAGCCACCGTCGGGAACATCTGAATGCCAGGCGCGGCTTTGAACTGGTCATCGTTGAGGATCGCATCCGAAGCGCCGAAGTCCACGGTCTTTTCGGTGATCTGCTTGATGCCGCCGCCGGAACCGATGGATTGATAATTGAACTTCACCGATGAATCCACGAAAGCGTAATCATAGAACCATTTGCTGTAAAGCGGAAATGGGAAGGTCGCGCCGGCGCCGTTGATGGTGATCGAACCGGCAGGAAGCGCGGTCGGTTGAGCCGGAGCCTGCGTGCCGCTCATGGGCGCTTCGGTCGCGGACGGGGTAGCGGGCGCGCCGCACGCGGCCAGCAGCACGCTGAGAGCGACCGCAACGAACAAAAACGAACGAACAAATTTGGACATTTCTTTTCTTCTCCTGTTTTATTTTTCTACGTCGTCATCTTATCAAGCGGCTTTTAATGTCAAGAGAAGAACAAGTTAACGTCTTGTTAAATCTTATGCAGTGTCCTTCTGCCTGCGCCAGTGCCGCAGGCACAGGTGAGCGACCGCTTCGACTACGCTCAGCGCAGGCTCCGGGAGCGAAGAATCTCGTTCTTGTAACAGCTTTTATTTTGAAATCTGAGATTCTTCGTCGCTCGCCCCTTGGGCGGCTCCTCAGAATGACATCAGGAATTAACAAAAACTGCCCGCCAGTTCCGTGGGCGGGCAGCGACTCCAAAATGGAGCCTCAAGGAGGAGAGAACACAATGTTATTTCGGCGTTTCAGACTTATCCGGGACAAGCAATTCAAAGAAAGGGTTCTCTGAATCTTCATCCCATGCCCAGGTGTTGAGATCGGTCAACGCGCGGTAGGCGGTCAGGTCCAGGTGCAGAGGCGTGACCGAGACGTAGCCCTCTGCCAGCGCGCCGATGTCCGTGCCGCGCTCCGGGACGCCGGTCGGCGCGTCGCCCGCGATCCAGTAATACGGTCTGCCGCGCGGATCGGTGCGTTCATCCAAGCGGCTGTGATACACGCGCAATCCCTGCCGCGTAAGGCGGAAGCCGCGCATTTCTTCATTCTTCAAAAACGGAACGTTCACATTCAACAGGGTTTCAGCAGGCAATCCATTTTCGATCGCGTGTCGAACGACTTTGCCCGCGGCGCGCGCCGCAATGCCAAAGTCAATTTCGCCGACGTGATGTTCGGGCGTTTCCAACGAAACCGCAATGCCCGGCACGCCCGCGATCACGGCTTCCATCGCAGCGGTCACCGTGCCGGAATACGTCACATCGTGGCCGAGGTTTGCGCCAACATTGATTCCCGAAACAACCAGATCAATCGGCTCTTTGAAATATCCAAGCGCGGCCAGCGCCACACAATCGGAAGGCGCGCCGTCGCTGGCAAACGCGGTCGTGCCATCTGCCAGCAGGAATTCGCGCACACGCAAAGCGCGATCCAACGTTTTCACATGTCCGCCGCCGGACCAGTTGCGATCCGGCGCGAGGATGCTCACCCTTCCAAGTTTGCGCATCTCCTGCGCCAGGGCAAGCAGACCGGGCGCAAGCACGCCATCGTCATTGGTGACAAGGATGTGCTTCATTTGCCCGCCAGATATTCGCGGCGTTTGCGGGCCGCGTCCACGCCGAACACAATCAGCATACTCGTTAAAGCGACGATCAGAAAAATCGTTTCCATATCTTTCTCCATATTTGGCTCTATCGTAGCAGTCCATCTTTAAATCTGATCGAAGGACAGGTTAACATCTGGTAAACAAATGAAACACAGGAGCCTGGGAGAAGACCAGGCTCCTGTGTTTGGAGGAGAAGAGTATGAAACGGGACGACTCAGGGCTTTCGGATTCTCATCTGTTCATGCAGGAAGTCGCGCCGCTTTCGTCTCGTGTCTACGATCAACACGGTCAACAGCATGATCAACGTGAGAACAAGAAAGGCGTCCATGCACACACGATAACACAAGACTTAAGTCTTGCGCTTTAGAGCGGGTTAACAAACGCAAAACAAAAATGAAAACGTCAACCTATCGGGATTGTAAAGAAAAACGCGCTTCCTTTTCCCTCTTCGCTCTCCGCCCAGATCTTTCCGCCGTGCGCTTCAACGATGTGCCGCGCGATGGACAAACCGAGTCCTGTGCCGCTCCCTGTGCGCGACTTGTCGACGCGATAGAAACGCTCGAAGACGCGCGGGACATCATCCGCGGGAATGCCGACGCCGGTATCCTTGACTCCGAATCGGACCGCCCCGCCTGCACTGCGTTCTTCAGTGTCAGCGGCTCCCCTTTCGGGGACGATGTCCGCCAAAAGAGCGACTTCTCCCCCCGACCGCGTGAACTTGACCGCGTTGTGAATCAAGTTGACCAGCACCTGTTCGAGCCGCGCCTTGTCCGCGTGGACAGTTGGCAAATCGCTGGAACATTCCACGCGCAGAGTCAACCCGGCGCGCTCGGCTTGCAGTTTCATGCGATCTGCCGCGGAAGTCAGTAAGGCTTTCGGCGAAACCGGCGCAAGGTCGAGCGCGACCTGTCCCGATTCGATCTTGGAAAGGTCGAGCAATTCCTGCGCCATTTGGGTCAGCGCGTCGATTTCAGTGGAGATGCGGCTCAGAAAACGCGGCCCCGCCTCCGGGTCCGCGAGCGCGCCGGTTTGAAGGGTCTCGGTCAGCGCTTTGAGGGAAGCCAGCGGAGTCCGCAATTCATGCGAGATGTTCGAGATGAAGTCGCGGCGCACGGTCTCGAGTCGGCGCACGCGCGTCAAATCCTGAACAAGCAAAAGACTGCCGCTGGCATGTTGATCGGGGATGGCGATGAGCTGCAAAAATTGACGGCGTGTCGGCACTTCGACCGATTCGCTTTGCAATTCATGCGTTTGCTGGCAACGCCGCCATGCTTCGACGAGTTGATGATGGCGGACGACCTCGGCCACCGTGCGGTTCATCGGATTCGATGATTCAAAAAGTTTGCGCGCCGCCGGGTTGGCAAATTGAATCTGCCCGGCAGAGTCAGCGATGAGCACGCCGTCGGTTATTTGGTCGAGGACGGTCGCAAGGCGATTTCTCTCCGAGTTCAACGTTGAAAGTTGAAGATTGAAGGATTGCGCGATAAAGTTGATCGCGTTCGACAAGTCTTCGAGGTCTTTGACGTCGGTCGGTAAATCCAGCGATTGACTCTGGCGAAGCGCGCGCACGTAATCGTCAAGCCTTCGCCGCAAATTGATGTATCGCCAAATGAAAAACGCGGCGAGAAGAAAAAAGACAATAAGTGCAACGACAAGGCCAACGGTCATCGAAACCTTCAAATCTGCGATTTGCTAACCTTCAAACCTGTATCCCCCACCGCGTACTGTGACGATGCGCGTGGGATTGGCCGCGTCCGCTTCGATCTTCTGTCTCAGCCAGCGCACGTGGACATCCACGGTGCGGCTGTCGCCGATGAAATCCCAGCCCCAGACGCGTTCGAGGATGAATTCGCGCGAGAGCATCTGGCTCTTGTGTTCGGCGAGGAAGAGAAGCAGTTCATATTCTTTTGGTTTGAGTTGCAATGGCGCGCCGTCCAGCGTCACTTCGCGGCGCGTGAGATTGATGACCAGATTTCCGAATGTCAACGTCTCATGCTTGGTCGCCTCACCTGATTTTTCCATTTCTTCACGGATCAGCCGTGTGCGCCGCAGTTGCGCTTTGACGCGCGCCAACAGTTCGCGCATCGAAAAAGGTTTGGTGAGGTAATCGTCTGCGCCGACCTCGAGGCCGACCACGCGGTCAATTTCATCATCGCGGGCGGTGAGCATCAGGATGGCGGTGGTCATCTCCTTGCGCAAGGTGCGCGCCACCTCGAAGCCGTCCAGTTCGGGGAGCATGATGTCGAGGATGATGAGATCGGGTTTTAAACGGCGGGCCGCCTCGAGGGCGGAACGACCGTCGCCGACTGCTTCGACGACATAGCCATCCTTTTTCAAATTGTAAGCAAGCGTTTCCTGCAGAGAGGGTTCGTCTTCCACGACGAGAATCGATTCGGACATTTGATTGGATTATAAGCGAGAGCCATGCGAATTATTTTAACAGGCAGTTAACATCGAACACGATATTACGTCGTTGCGAGCCGCGTTTTGGGCGGCGAAGCAATCCCCGCCATTGCGTGGGAGATTGCTTCGGGAAGAGTGCCCTCGCAACGACACACAAAACTTTATCCAAATCTTCCCGTCACATAATCTTCCGTGCGTTTTTCTTTCGGCGAAGTGAACATGGCCTTGCCCTCGCCGTATTCCACCAGTTCGCCCTGCAAAAAGAACGCGGCGTAATCTGCGGTGCGTCCCGCCTGTTGCACCGAATGCGGCACAAGCACAATGGTGTATTCCTTTTTCAATTCCTGCAGCGCGGCCTCGACTTTGCCGGTCGAGATCGGGTCGAGGCCCGAGGTCGGTTCATCGAGCAAAATGATTTCGGGTTGCAACGCGAGCGAACGCGCCAGACACAGACGTTGTTGTTGCCCTCCCGAAAGCGCAATGGCCGGGTCATCGAGCCGCTCTTTGACCTCGTCCCATAGCGCGGCCAACTTCAGGCTTCGCTCCACCGCCTCATCCAATTTCGATTTGCGTTTCTCGCCCGCCAGTTCAAGGCCATACGTCAGATTTCCTCGAATGCTCAACGGAAGAACGACCGGCCGCGCGAAGACCATGCCCACTTTGCGGCGCAACGCGATCACATCCGTTTTGGGATCGAGGATGTTTTCACCGTCAATCAGGATGCGGCCCGCGCTGGTCTTGACCTCGGTCAGATCATTCAAGCGATTGAGACAGCGCAACAAAGTAGATTTCCCGCCTCCCGCGGGACCGAAGAGCACGGTCACCGCTTTCTCGCGGATTCCCAGGCTGACGTCGCGCAGAGACTCGGTGCCGTCGGAGTATTGGAGGCTCAAATGCTCAATAATAATTTTGTCCATAGTTTCTTACGTATCACGCGTTACGAAATATCTACTTCACAGTGTGTAATGCGTGATGAGTAATTTCACCACTGTCGTCTTGCGCGGGCCCGCGAACGAATAACGGTTGCAATCACATTCATCGTCAAGACAAAGACCAGCAGGACAAGCGCCGTTCCGTACTGAATCTGAATCGGCATGTTCGGCACTTGTGTGGAAATGACAAACAGATGATACGGCAACGCCATGGTCGCATCGAGGGGCGAATGCGGCAGACGCGGCAGAAAGAAGGCCGCGCCTGTGAAGAGAATCGGCGCGGTCTCGCCGGCGGCGCGCTCGAGGCCGAGGATCACTCCGGTCAGGATACCCGGCAGGGCCTCCTTCAACACAATACGGCGGATGGTCTGCCAGCGCGTCGCGCCGAGCGAAATGCTCACCGTCCGAAACGATTGCGGCACGGCGCGCAGAGCCTCTTCCGAGGTGCTGATGATGACCGGCAGAGTCATAATGGAAAGCGTCAACGAAGCGGCGAGGATGGAGGTGCCAAACCTCAAGAATAAAACGAACAAGCCGAGTCCAAACAAACCATAAACCACTGATGGAATCCCGGCCAAGTTGATGATCGAGATTCGGATCAGACGCGTCCAGCGATTGTCCGCCGCGTATTCCGAAAGATAGATCGCCGCCGCAATTCCCAATGGGACTGAGAAGATCGCAGTGCCAATGGTCAGATAAAAAGTACCGATGATGGCGGGAAGGATTCCGCCCGCGCGCATCCCGTCATGCGGAAAGCCGGAGAGAAATTCCCACGAGATCGCATGTCCGCCCTGTGCGAGGATGTAAATCACCGTGCCGATAATGGGAACAACAGTCAACACGGCCATCAATGTGATGAGACTGAAGCCGAGGCGTTCGGTGAGATGCCGATTAAGAGTAAAGAGTCGCTTCATAGAAGATATTTGATACTCGATATTCGATATTCGATATTCGATATTCGATTCATGAAAGGATTCTTTCCGCGCGCTTCTTGGCGCGGAAGACAACCGACGAAGCGGCGATATTCACACCCAGCGAAATCAAAAACAAAACCATTCCGATGAAGAACAAGACATGATAGTGCGTACTTCCATTTGAAACTTCACCCATCTCCGCCGCGATGGTGGCCGTCATCGTGCGGACGGGAGAAAAGAGACTACTGAGCGAAAGTGCAAGCACCGGCGCGTTGCCAGTCACCATCATCACCGTCATCGTCTCGCCGATGGCGCGGCCAATGCCAAGCATCACGGCGGTCAACACACCGGAGCGCGCCGCGGGCAAAGTCACGCGCCAGATGGTCTGCCAGCGCGTCGCGCCCAGCGCCCACGCGCCCTCGCGATAGGCGCGCGGCACGGCATCCAGCGCATCTTCCGCGACCGAGACGACTGTCGGCACGGCAATCCCGCCGAGGAGGAGGGACCCGGTAAATGCGGTCAGACCCGTTGGCAGGTCCAGAAAGCGGCGGAGGAATGGAGCCAGCACAAGGATACCAAGAAATCCAAGCACGACCGAGGGAAGTCCGCCAAGCAATTCAACCAATGGCTTGAGAATCTCGCGCATCCAGCGCGGCGCAATCTCGGAGATGTAAACCGCGGTCCCAATCCCAAATGGAATCGCGATGATGGCCGCGCCGAGAGTAACAATCAATGAACCGGTCAGCAAAGGCAGGATGCCAAAGTTGTCCCCTTCAATCGGATACCAGCGGACGCTGAACAACGCGGAGAGCGGGACTTCGGCCAGCGCAGGCACACCTTCGCGCAGTAAAAAGAAAAAGATGAGCAGAACAAAAATAATAGCTGAATACCCGCTGGCTTTGATCAAGCGGGTGATGATGTATTCGCGCCAGTTGAGAGTTTTTTCCATATTGTCTCCGCCTTCTCCTCAACCCTGCCCCTTCTCTTCCCAACGTTGGGAGAGGAGAAGGGGTGACGGCAAAGCCGTCGGGGATGAGGTGAGGGTTACTTTATCGGCACAAAGCCCAATTTGCCAACAACCACTTGCGCTTCGGTCGAATTCAAAATCCAATCGAGATAATCTTTCACCGCGCCTTTCGGTTCGCCGGAGGTGTACATGTAAAGGTCGCGCGCCACAGGATAAGATTTGTCGTTGACTGTTTCAATCGAAGGCAAAATGTATGGGCTGTTCGCATCTTTGGCGAGCGCGATCACCTTGACGGTTCCGTCGGTGGGCACATAACCGAGACCGTCATAGCCGATGGCGTTGGGATTATCGCGCAATTCAGCAATGATGCCTTCCGATGAAGGCAGAAGCAGAGTATTCATCGAAAACAAGGTTTTATTCTTTTTATCCCCCAGTCGGATCACGTTCTCAAGAAAATAAACATGCGTGCCGGAATTCGTCTCGCGCGACAGACGCACGATGGGGCGATCCTCACCGCCAAGTTCACTCCAATTTTTGATCTTGCCGCTGTAAATATCCGAGACCTGCTGAAGCGTGAGTTGAGCAATCGGATTTTCAGGATTGACGATGACTGCAATCGCGTCGCGCGCGATGACAAACTCTGTGGGTTGAATCCCTTTGGATTGCGCCAGTTTGATCTCATCCGCCGAGATTTGACGCGAGGCATTGGCAATATCCACCGTGCCGTTGAGGAGCGCGGCGATTCCCGTCCCGGACCCTCCGCCGGTCACCGAGATTCGGACGCCTGGATTCTCATCCTGATATTTTTCCGCCCAGGCCAGCGCCAAGTTGACGATGGTGTCAGAGCCTTTATTTTGAATGTATGCCGTGGCTTGGGGAGAAGAGGAATTCGTTGAGGCGGAAGAACTGCAAGAGGCAGTGAAGATGAAAAGGAGAACGAGAAGAGCGAAGCGCTTCTTCATTGGCTTGATTATATCAAATGGATGTTCGCGCCTCGACTGCGGGTCTCGATACACTTCGCTACTCGACCCTCCGCTCGGCGCGAAAGACACATGATAAAATCAAATCATGGCCGCCGCCCAGCCCGTGTTCTCGGTAGACAAACTCAATTTTTATTATGGCTCGTCGCGGGCTTTATCGAACATCAATCTTGAGATCCAGCCGCGCAAAGTGACCGCGCTCATCGGCCCATCGGGATGCGGCAAGTCCACGTTCCTGCGCTGTCTCAACCGCATGAACGATACGATTCCCGGCACGCGTGTGGAAGGTCAGATCCTGCTCAACGGCCAGGATATTTACACAGACGGCATGGATGTTGTCCATTTACGGCAACGCGTGGGGATGGTATTCCAGAAACCGAATCCGTTTCCACAATCCATATATGACAACGTGGCTTTCGGTCCGCGCGTGATGGGCATGGACGTGGACATGGATCAGGTGGTGCAAAACAGCCTCGAACGCGCCGCGTTGTGGGAGGAAGTCAAAAACGATTTGAAGGCCGACGCGCTCAGCCTTTCCCTCGGGCAGCAACAACGCCTGTGCATTGCGCGCGTGATCGCGGTGCACCCGGAAGTGATTCTGATGGACGAGTCCACCTCCGCGCTCGACCCGATTGCCACGCTCAAAGTCGAAGAGTTGATCGCGGAATTGAAGAAGGATTACACCATTGTGATCGTGACGCACAACATGCAGCAGGCCGCGCGCGTCTCCGATTTCACCGGTCTGTTCTGGCTGGGTGAACTGGTGGAGTTCTCCCCCACCAACGACATATTCACGCGCCCGAAGCAGGAATTGACCGAGGCTTACATCACGGGACGGATGGGATAAACTCCGCAACGCGCTTGCAATTTTATCTCCGTATATTTTCTGAAATACTCATCGTCAAAGGGCACATATGGCAGGCGAACAATATTATCACTGGCAATGGGACATGGAATCCTCGCCCGAGGCGCTTTGGCCGTTCGCCTCGGACACCAATCGTTTTAACCGCGACACCGGCCAGCCGAAGGTGGAATTGCTGGGAATCGAAAAAGGCGTGCGCCACGCGCGCTTCCGCATCCCGCTCCTCCGGGTGGAATGGGATGAAGAACCCTTCGAGTGGACCTATCCCTATTCATTCGGCATTGACCGCCGCTATCGCAATGGCCCGCTGATTGAGATGCGCGTCGAGGCCAAACTGGAGCCGCGCCCCGACACTGGAGAACGCAGTGCAAGCGGCGGCTCACGCATCACCTACGATACGTGGATCAAGCCGCGCAACTTCCTCATCGCGTTATTGCTTCCGTTTGGAATCGGCTTCATCGCAAGGCGGCGTTTCGAGCGCGCCTTCCGCATATATGATCGCGTCGCCGCCAAAGGCGGATCGGTGGCCGATATTTTGAGTCGGCGTGGACTCAGCCCGGCTGGGCGCGCCCGCTTCAAGTCTCAGAGCGAGGCGTTGATCAAATCCGGTGTTGACGCGTCGCTGATCAATCGTCTCGAGGAATTTCTCGACCGCGCCGATGATCTATCCTTGCAACGCATCCGCCCGTATGCGCTGGCCGATCGCTGGAAAGTCGCGCGCAAACCTGTGCTCGAAATGTTCCTGCGCGCCACACGCGCCGGTCTGCTGGATATGTCGTGGGATTTATTGTGCCCCTCATGCCGCGGCGTGACGGTTTCCAACACGCATCTTGGCGACGTGCACTCCGCGTCGCATTGCAACACCTGCAACATTGATTTCACCGCCAACTTCGATCACAACGTGGAAGTGATCTTCCGCCCCAACCCATCGGTGCGCTCGATTGAAGAGACGCTGGAGTTTTGCGTTGGAAGCCCGCAGAGACAACCGCATATCGTTTTGATGCAGACTTTGTGGCCGCGCGAAGAATTGACGTTCAGCACCGAACTCGAAGTGGGACGCTACACGGTGAGGGCTTCGGGTCTTTCCGGATCTCGAGGCGTGCTCGCCGTTAAAGAAGGCGACGAGGTTCTGGAGGCGCGCGCCAGCCGCGACGGATGGCCCTACGGCGAGGCGCATGTCAACCTCCAGCCGCGCATTCATTTGTTGAACATCACACCCGAACCGCAGACGTTCCAGATCGAACGCACGGCCTGGTCGGATCAGGCCGCCACCGCCGTGGATGTGACCACATTGCAGGTCTTCCGCGACCTCTTCTCGACCGAGGTCCTGCGCCCGGGCGAGGAACTTTCCGTCGGCTCGGTCACGCTGATGTTCACCGACTTGCGCGACTCGACGCGGCTGTATCGTCAGATCGGGGACGCGCCCGCCTTCGGACGCGTGCGCGAGCATTTTGAAGTGTTGGAACAGGCCATTGCCTCGGAGGGCGGCTCCATCGTCAAGACCATGGGCGATTCGGTCATGGCCGCGTTCAAGAATCCGGTCACGGCTCTCCGAGCCGTAATGACCGCGCAGAAAATACTTTTGAATCGCAATCAGGGATTGTGGCTCAAAATCGGAATTCATCACGGGGCTTGCATCGTGGTGAATTTGAATAATCGTTTGGATTATTTCGGCTCGAGTGTCAACATCGCGGCGCGGCTTCCCATGTTCTCCAACGGCGGCGAGGTGATCTTCTCCAAAGCCGTGCGTGACGACCCGGACGTGAATCTGTTTTTGGAAAAGAACATCCAGCCGAACACGGTTGCGCGCTTCTCCGGTGAAATCAAAGGATACGAAGAAGCCTTCCCGCTGTGGAGGATGAAAATCTGACGGTAGACCGCGGACTGTGGACGATAAAAACTGCGGATGACTCAATGTCATCCGCAGTTTGATTTCTCCCTCATCCCCTGCCCTTCTCCCGAGGGGGAGAAGGGAGTCGAGCCCCCTCTCCCTTTGGGAGAGGGTTAGGGTGAGGGCGTCACTACTTACTCGCGGGCGTGGACATCTTTTTGCGCAGGAACCATGCGATCAACCAGATAATCGCAACGGGCGGCGCAAGGATCGGGACCACCACCACAAAGACCCAGATCAGGAAGTCAATGATGCCGCGATAGACCGTGATCAGCGTGCGCGAGGCCGCGCTGGTCGTCTCGCCGGGATTCCACGGACCGAGCGCGGGAGTCGGCGTGGGCGTTGGCGTCAGTGTCGGCGTGGCGACGATGATCGGCAGGTCCGGTTCGAGGCTGACGGTAATGGTCGAGAAAGCCGAGCGGTTCGACAGATAATTCATCTTGCCTTTGACCTGTTCGATCTGGGCTTCGATGTCCGAGAGTTGCTGGTTGATGCGAAGAGCTTCGTCCACGGTCTTCGCCTGGTCGAGGAAACCTTTGATGCGGTCGCGCGTCGCTTCGAGATTGTTCAACTGCGATTGAAGGTCCACATATTGATCGGTTACGTCTTCGCCGCTGGCGTTTTCATCCAGCACGCGGATCGAAAGTCCGCGCAGGCGGCGCAGGGCAATCTCGAATTGATCCACAGGCACGCCCATCGTCAGCGTGGCGTATTTGTAATTGGTTCCATAATAATCCTGGAACCACACGCGCGAACTGACGATGTAACCGTGCACATCTCCCACGATCTGCGTGACGCCATCCAGCGCCACATCCGAATCTTTGACCAGCAATCGGATGTCGCCGTTCTTGACGATCATGTGATCGCCGTAATTGGTGTTGCTGGTGATCGTATCCGGTCCGGTTTGGAAGACGGCAGGTGTCGCTTGCAGGATGGCTACACCAGCCTCGCCCGATGCTTTATTGGATTGATCCAGCGCGACTCCAGACGTCGGCGCGGCATAGATCATGGGAGGTTCCGTGATGACTTGCGGGGGTGGCATTGTAGGCGCGGCGGCACCACAGCCCGCGAGGATGATGGCCGCCAGCAGGATCGCGGCGGCAATGATGAACTTTCTGGTTTGCATTCTTCCTCCTTGTTTGGGTTTTGAAATTCGGCGTTACAGCCATGACGAGGAGGAAAAAAATAAAGTTCCCCCGCAAACAAAATCCTGTAGGGGCGCAGCGACGCTGCGCCCCTACAATATCATTTCAATTCCACCTCCGCCCTCACCGTCCCGGCGCGTTCGTGACGCGCGATCAGCTTGACCGTCCCACCTCTCGGCGCGCGGACGATCCATTCCACTTTGATGCGGTCGGGGGTTCCATCCGGCTCGATCATAGCCGATTTGTAGGCGCGTCCTTCCAACTGACCGAGTTCCTCGCGCGGCTTTCCCGTTTCCAATTTCGCGCCTTTGGGGATTTCTATCTCGCACACCAAGCCGCGCACTTTCTTCTCCAGCGCTTTCTGCGTGACGTACGAAGGCAGCCAGCCGGTATTCTCCACGACCATGCGCACGCGATACGCGCCCTCGCCCAGCGCAGTGACCTTCGCCTCGCGCAGGTTGAGTTTCGGCGAGATCAGCGCGTGCCACACCAGCCAGGCCGGGAACGGCTTGATCTCCTTTTCCAAAAACTCACCGGGCGGATTGGTCCACGTGTGCAACCAATTCCAGCCGCCAAGTTCCACTTTGCCCAACTGCGGGTGATCGAACTCGTACCAATCTATGTAACTCTGGCCGTTGAGTTTCTTATCGCTCCACTTGATCAACTTCAAATCATCTTCCACTTTGTGCTCGCGGAACCAGTCAATATATTTGTAATTCTTCAAACCCGCCTGCTTCATCGGGCTCCACAACTCCACCGTCCAGGCGAAGACTCCGAGATGATCGTACATCCACGTATCGAACGCGCCGGTCGTGACGGTCTTGGGATGATATTTAAAATCATGGAACGTGGACACATTACCATAGCCCGTCATCTTCGTGCCCTGATCCCCGATCTTTTGATACGTCCATAAATCTTCGGCGGGAAACGCCTCGTCGGCGCGATCATCGTATGGGCGAAGCAACACTGCGCTGAAAGTGTGGAAGGTCACCGCGCCGGTGATGTTCTTGTGTTTGACAATGAAATCCATCAGATTGCGGACTTCCGGTTCACTGCTGGGATACGGCCCCGCGCCATGCTGTTCCGATTCCTGCCGCCACGCGACCGGGAAGTTGCGATTCAAATCCAGACCTTCTTTCGGGCTGCGCAATTCAATCGTCGCGCCATCGTAATTTTTCAATAACCCCTCGGGCAATACACGATAATATTTGCCGCCAAACTCCGCGGGGTCGCGTCGGATGAGCAAACGCGGTTCTTTCGGATGCCGCTTCCAGGTCCCGTTTGGATCGGGAATGCGCATCAGCAGAATCCGCCCATCGCCGTCAATGTCCTCTTCGAGCAATCCGTCCACCGGCTCCTCATCATAAGGATAAGGCCGCGTGCTCGAGCGAATCACTTTGGGTTTATCGGCCAGCGCCCACTCCGCGCCGTCGGGATTCACGCGCGGCACGATGTAAAAGGCGCGCGTATCCAGCGCGGCAGTCACCTGTTTGTCCTTGCCATATTTTGTGGCGAGTGTGTGGATGAAATACAGACAGGCCGCCGAGGCCGCGACCTCGGACGCGTGAATGTTGCCGTCCACCCAGAACGCGGGCTTGTCCGCATCCTGCCCCGACTTGAAGTTGGTAGCCGTAATCAACCAAACGTCGCGGCCCTCATGGCTTTTGCCGATGCTCTCGATCTTGAACAGCCTCGGATACTCCCTGGCATAAGCTTTGAGAAGTTTGGTGAGCTCGTCGTAGCGATAGAACTTGTTGAAACGCGGTCTGGGCATGGCATCCTCCTCCGAACAAGATGATTTATTTTAACATGCAACTCGATTCCGATTCCCACAACCCAATTCCCGATAACTATGGTAAACTCCTCCCGCTCTTGAAAAAGAGACCGTGTTCTGGGAATTGTTTTGATCACTCTGAATAAAGCCCCGACGCAACGTCGGGCTTTTTTGTTGGGCGGGTCTGCTTGAAAAAGCAGACTTTGTTGGCAAGAAGGAAGTTTGACGGAGTCATCAAGATAGTCCCATCATATGTCATTGCGAGGGCGCATTTTGCCCGAAGCAATCTCCTCAATAGTCGGAGATTGCCACGTCGGACTTCATCCTCCTCGCAATGACAGAAAGATAATTGATGACCACCGATTTCACTTCTCTCGACCTGCGTCCCGAATTACAGCAGGCCATTACCGAACTTGGCTATACCGAGCCGACGCCGATTCAAGCCGGTATCATCCCGCTCATGCTCAGCGGCGCGGACGTGATCGGCCAGGCTCAAACCGGCACCGGCAAGACTGCCGCGTTCGCTCTTCCCATCCTCCACAATTTCAAACATGATCGCCATGTGCAGGCGCTGATCCTCGCGCCCACGCGTGAACTCGCATTGCAGGTCGCGGATTCGATCATCGAATATGGCAAGCATCTCAACGTGCGCGTGCTGGCCGTCTACGGCGGGCAACCGTACGGCCCGCAAATATCTCAACTCAATCGCGGCGTGGACATCGTCGTGGGTACGCCCGGCCGTTTGCTCGATCTCATCGAACGCAAAGCGCTCAACATCAAACATGTCCGCATTGCCGTGCTCGATGAAGCAGACGAGATGCTCAACATGGGCTTCATCGAAGATGTGGAGAAGATTCTGGCGGAGACTCCCGCCGAACGACAGACCGCCCTGTTCAGCGCGACTCTGCCGCCGCGCATCCGCTCCCTCGCCAGCCGCTTCATGCGGGACCCGCAAGCGGTCACCATTAAACGCGACACGCTCACCGTTTCGGCCATCGAACAACGCTACTACCTCGTCCACGAAAATGACAAGACCAACGCGCTGACGCGTCTCTTCGAGATCGAACCGATTCATTCGGCCCTGATCTTCGCCCGCACGCGCGCCGAGACCAGTCAACTCGCCAACGAACTGGTCGTGCGCGGCATCCCTGCTGAGGCCATCCACGGCGACCTCGACCAGCAGGCGCGCGAACGCGTGCTTGGACGCTTCCGCGCCAATCAACTCAAAGTGTTGGTCGCCACCGATGTCGCCGCCCGCGGACTCGACATCGAAGACATCTCGCACGTCTTCAACTATCATTTGCCCGACGATGCTGAAGTATATATTCACAGAATTGGCCGCACAGGCCGCGCCGGCAAGACCGGCATCGCCATCACCCTGCTTTCTCCGCGCGAGAAGCGACGTCTGCGCGAAGTGGAAGCGCTGACCAGGCAAAATGTCACGAAGATGGAACTGCCCACCACACAAGACATCATCGCGCATCGCGAATCACAGGTGGTCGAGAATCTGAAAATCTGGCTGGGCCGCGGACGCTACAAGCGCGAACTCGAAATGGTTCAGCAATTGATCGAAGCCGGGCATGATCCGCTCCACATCGCGGCCGCCGCCATCAAAATCGCCCGCGCTGACGAGAAGCAACGCCCCATCGCCGAGGTGGCGGATGTCAAAGCCGAAGCGCCGCGCAAAGCCGAAAAAACTTACGGGCGTGAGAAGCGCGGCCCGGTGAGGCGCGAGTTCGGCAGGTCCCGCCGCGATTCGCATGAGGAGGGCATGATCCGCTTGAAGTTGAACAAAGGCAAGGCCAACGGCATCCGCCCGAACGACATCGTCGGCACGATTGCCTTCCACGCCAACATCCCGGGCTACGTGATCGGCAAAATCCGCATCGAAGACAAAACCACGTTTGTGGACATCCCCGAAGACGTGGTGGAACAGGTGCTCAAACACAACGGCAACTACCGCGTTGGGAAAGATAAGTTCAGTTTGGTGAAGGCGTGAAAATAATCTAACGCAAAGGCACAAAGACGCCAAGTTTTTTCGATTGCCTTGCGACTCCGCGTCTTCGCGTTAAGTTCTTTGGATAGCCTCGGAGTAACAAAATCAACTCTCGAGTATCTCTTCCAGCAACCTTACCAACTTCTCGCCGATCGCGGCGCGGCTGAAATTCTTTTCCAAATAGGCGCGGCCTGCCAGTCCCATCTTTTTGGCGCGGACGCGGTCCGCATAAAAATATTGAATCGTCTCCGCCATCATCTTCGCATCGCCCGGCGCTGAAAACTTTCCACACCCCGCGGCTTCGACCACTTCGCGAATCACGCCGTCAACCGCGAGCGCTACAGGTCGCCCTGCGGCCATGTAATCGAACACCTTGTTCGGGTAGGTCGTCTTGTATTCCTCGAGCGGCTTTAGAATCGCAATGCATACGTCCGCCGCGGCCAGCGCGTTCGGCATCTCCCATTTTGGAACCGACGGCACAAAAGTAACATTGGTGAGACGCAACTCCTCTGCACGTTTTTGCAAAGCAGGCTTTTCCTTTCCATCACCTACCAGGACAATTTGGATTTTCTTTTCATTCATCAGCCGTTTCGCCGCGTCGAGCACCACGTCCAAATCATTCGACATTCCGTGCGCGCCCGCGTAGAGCGCGACGAATTTATCTTCAAGATGATGTGCGCGACGGAAGTCCGCACCGGCATTGGCCGGATCGAACATGGACGGGTCCGCGCCGTTGGGGATCAATTCCACCCGCTGCGCCCCTCGACCGGTCACATGCGCGATGAACCCCGGGCTGTTGACCATCACCCGGTCCGCGCGGCGATACAAGAACCGTTCCAGCCATTCGGAGAGTCGAACCAGAATCGGATTCTTCAACACGCCCGCGGCAATGGCAAACTGCGGCCACAGATCGCGCACCTCGAACAAAAACTTCGCGCCTTTGAGCCGCGCCAGCAACCAGGCTGTCACCCCCTGAAAGATCGGCGGAGACGTGCCCCAGATCACATCAACATTTTTTACCTTCAAGCCAATGAAGAACGACGAAAGCATGAAAGAGAAGAATGCAAGCACACGATGGAAGAAAGATTTGTGGTGCGCGGAGTAGACGCGGGCGCGTATCACCCTCAAGCCCCCCTCTTTCTCTCCCTCACCCCCATCCCCTCTCCCAAAATTGGGAGAGGGGTGCAGGGGTGAGGGAACTCCAGTGATATAACTCACCGGGCTGGCAATCACCGTTACGTGATGACCGCGGTCCGCGAGCAGGCGCGCGAACTCGTGATGACGCGTCCCGCCGGGTTCATCGAGCGAGGCAAAGGCCTGGTGGATGATGAGGATATGCATGTTGGACGATGGACCAGGACGATGGACGATGAATGATGGTCTATTGTCCATCGTCCATGGTCGGAAATATAAACTCACTTGTGAAAGTAATCGTCTTGGATGAGCTCACTTCCACCGCCAATGATAACGCAGGGACTTTCACTCCGTAGGTCGGCGAGACCCAGCCTTCATACGGCTTGACATCGCGTTGACCATAAATCGGCTCACCGGCGCGGACCAAAGATACTCGATGCTCGGAGTTCGACATCCCAGAATCGCAGGTGATGTTTAGCATGATCCAGCCATACATAGACTTTACTCTAAGCGCTACTCCCCGTTCCCAGTTCTCTATCCCCCACTCCCCATCCATCAACAGCCAGTGCAAACAGAACAGATGTTGACCCGGTTGCGTGAACAGTAATCTGTCTTTGATCTGCCAGCGTTCATCTACAAATGCAGTGACTTCACGCTCATGCCGAATGCCAAGACGTTGATAGCCTTTGTGATAAGCCAATGCCTTTCCTAAAACTTGCTCGTCGCCATCCAACACATTCTGCGAATACGCGGGGAACCAATCGAGAGTCAGAAATCGTCCGCCGCGCGTCATCTGATCGCGGCCATCAACTGTCACAGTGTTATGCACGCGCGTCGTCACCAGCGGATTGTCCCACGGCGGCTCGGCATTATAAAGATATGTGCCCGCGTCTTGCGCGACGTTGAGTCCGCGCCACCAGAGATCGAGATGGAGTTGATCCATGTGCGAAAGCCGCGATTTAAATCGCGAGGCTCGCAAATACGCCCACGAATTTTTGGCGCGCAAATGGTCGGCCAGGTACGCATCGGAATCAGCGGTCTTTGTTGAGGCTGGCAAACCAAGCCACAGCGATAATTCATCCCACGCGCCGGCAGGCAAACCGGTCCGCAAAAAGGCGCGCGCCGCGGCTTGCACTGTCGGGCGAAAGTCATTGAACGCGCTCAAACTCAAAGGCAGAATCAAGGCTCCATCGTTCGCGCCCAGGTTTGGGGTCCGGCCTGAGGCGGGATCGAGCATCGAGAATAACCAATGCGCGGCGCGCGTCAAGGCTTGCGACGTCGCGCGCGGCCAATCATCCTTTTTGATCGCGTGAATCATCAACGCGGTCTGCAACATCACGCGGTGATAGTTGGCGCTGTGTTGAATGTATTCGCCGTAATCACTGATCTGATTTTGCAAAGCCCGGTTGAGCCAGCGCCATCCGAGGGCGCGCCATTTTGATTCATCGAAGAGCAGGCCTGCAATGTAAATCGCGGCGGACTCGGTGATGAGGTGATTGTTGTTTTGCGAGCGCGCATAGACGAGGGTGGGCGGGATGCGACGCCCATGAGCATAAATACTTTGGATGAGACGCCCGCGTCTTTCCGCGCTCGAAGCGGACGCCGTTTCAAAGACCTGCGCGGCCCACGTGAGCGACATCATCCGAATCGCGACTTCCTGACCATTCATCCAATGCGGGCCGAGGTAGGGAGGATTTGATTCAGCGAATGATTCAAAATATTTCCAAAAGGCTTCGGCATATTTTTCATCCTGCGTGACGTAATAGGCGCGGCCCAATGTGAAAGCCCAACCGAAGCGCGCGGGTTCCCAAATGAATTTGACATCGGTTGGTAGTTGGTAGTTGACGGCGCGTGTTTCAAAGTCTGTCCAGTGAACCAGTGGCCAGTCGCCAGTGAGTTGAAGCGGAACCGGCTCGCCGCCGAACATTCTGAATTTCCCGCTGACGATTTCATCAGCTTCTTTGGTGAGCGCGGCTTTGCCTTCTTCGCCGAGGGTTTGGAGGAGTTGGTTGCGGGAGGGGAGAGAGAATAAAGGAACGATATTCGTTAATTCGATATTCGAATATCGAGGTTCGAGTATCGTTCTTCGATAATATCCCGTCCACAAGCTGAGTTTGTAAAGCGCGTTGAGCGCCAGCGGTTCAGCGCCAAGTTGGAGGAGGGCTTTGAGAGCAACGGAAAACGAGGGCATGAAAAAAGTAAGTGAACGAGGTCAAGAAATGACAATGGTTTTGTTCGTTCGCAACGACTCCACCGCCGCGAACGTGGACCGCGTCACGCCGATCAACTGCTCATAGGGAATCGGCGGCTGGCCGCCTTCACGAATGGCTTGGGCAAAGGCAATCCATTCATTCTTCCATCCCTTATCCTGCGCTCCTCTTACTTCTTTCTTCTTCCCATCTTCCGCCAATTCCAACTTCCTAAAATCATCCAACACGGCGATCTTTCCGCCGCAGAACACTTCGACGCGTTCTTTTGAAAACGACTTGTCGCCATTGGCCAGGTAATCCACGATTCCAAATGAGCCATCGGGAAAACTGAAGGTCATCGAGACGTTGTCTTCACAGTATTTGCCGTTGTCGGGCAAAGCATGAGCCGTCACGCTGACAGGAGCCGCGCCGACGAGGAAGGTAATGAAGTCAATGAAGTGACAGGCTTCGCCGATGATTCGTCCGCCCTGCTCAGGGTTTTGAGTCCAATGATTCAAAGGAATATAACCGGCGTTGACGCGGTAATGGGCGTAAAGTGATTCGGTTCGATGCAAGAGGAAAGAGGAAAGAGTTCGAGCCAGTGGAGCAAAGCGGCGATTGAATCCAACCGTTAATAGTTGGCGGTTGGCGGTTGACAGTGCCTTGCTGACCACTGCCAACTGTCTGCTATCAACCGCCAACGGTTTCTCAACAAACACATTCTTTCCTGCCTTCAAGGCTTTTACGACCAAATCTGCGTGAGAGTCATGGCGGGTTAGAACGGCAACCGTGTTGATGTTTGGATCGTTGATGATCTCGTCATCGGACGAAGTCGCGTATTTGAAGCCAAATTTCTTGCCAGAGTGCCGGGCGTGAAGTCCGCCCGCCGAGGCAATGCCGACCAGTTCGATGTCTTTGATTCGGTTGATGACCGGAAGCAAAGTGGCGTTCGCGTAAAGTCCCGCGCCGAGGACTCCGAGGTTGACGGTTGACCCTTCGGCTTCGCTCAGGGCAGGCCTTTGACGGTTGACGGTGGGAAATTCGACCTTTTTACTTCTTTCTTCTTTCTTCTCATCATACGTCAGCAAAACACCGAGAAACGACTCTTTCTTTTTGCCCGTGATGACTTCATACGCGGCCGCGGCCTTTTCAATTGGGAAGCGGTGCGTGATCAGCGGCTGGACTTTCAACTTTCCACTCGCCATCAACTCGACGACTGATTCAAGGTTGCGGCCCTCGGTCCAGCGGACGTAGCCGAGGGGATAATCTTTGCCGTCTTCTTCGTAGGAAGAGTCATAGCGACCCGGACCATACGACCGCGAGTTGATGAAGGATAATTCTTTTTCATAATAAATCTTGCGCGGAATGTTAAGGCCGACCGCGCCGGTGGCGACCACGCGCGCCCGGTCACGCGCGATGACTCCGGCAAGTTCAACGGGATCGTTGGATGGAGTGTCGGCGCAAATCAAGACTACATCGAAGCCGCGGTGGGTGGTGAAAGCCGAGGATGAGTCAACGGCTTTTTGGCGCGTGACCGCTTCAAGCCCGCGCTGAGCCGTGTCGAAGCGTCCGAGGGAAGAAGCGAGGGCGACTCGCTTTGGGTCAAGGTCAATGCCCAAGACGTTGCATCCCGCCGCGTCCGCGATCTGGATCGCCAACAATCCCAAAAGGCCGAGACCGATCACCGCCACATTCTCGCCAATCTGTGGTTCGGCGAGGCGAAATCCGTGCATGGCAATTGCGCCGAGCGTGGCAAAGGCCGCCGATTCAAAATCCACACTCTTCGGAAGCGGCGTGAGCAGGTTGCGCGGCACGACCGCATATTCTGCGTGGACCGCGTAACCTCCGCCCGCGCAGGCCACGCGCTGACCGACCTTGAAGCCCTGCATGTTCGAGCCGAGCGCAACGATGGTTCCCGCCGATGAATAACCGAGCGCCATCGGTTGATCGAGGCGATTGAACGCGGACTGAACTGTGGTAACCAATCCTTCGCGGCGCGCTTTGTCGAGGACTTGCCTGACGAGATCGGGACGCGAGCGCGCCTTGCCAACCAGACTCTTTTCTGCGAACTCAACGACCATGCGTTCGGTTCCCGCGGACACAAGGCTGGCCGCGGTTTTTACCAGCGCCATTCCCGCCCGCGGCGCGGGCGCCGGCACATCTTCGACTGTTGTTTTTCCGTTTTTCAGGTTTTGGAGGAGTTGTTTCATCTTCGGGATTCGGTATTCGTGAATCGGGAGTCGTGTACGCAGTCATGGGACGATTCCCAATTCCCGATTCCCGTTGAGAAAAGTATACCCCAAGTCCTCATGATATAATTTGCGAAGTTGATTCTAATTCAGGAGGCCCATGTGGCTGACCTTCGCGTTCAGAAATTTGCAAAAATCCTTGTCGAACATTCCACTCGCGTCACGCCCGGTGATCGCATTCTCATCGAAGCGACCACCGCGGCCGAGCCGCTCGTTCGGGAACTCTTCATCCAAATTTTGGAAAAAGGCGGCATTCCGCACCCGATGCTCGCCCTGCCGGGTATGATGCCATTCAGCCAGGACGAGATGTATCTCACCTACGCCAAAGATACGCAACTCGACTTCGTGCCGACTTTCTACAAACTGGCCTACGACCAGTTCGAGGGTCGTATCCGCGTCCACTCGGCGACCAATACGCGCGGCACCACGCGCATTGACCCGGCCAAGGCTCAGCGGCGCGGCAAGGCGCTCAGTCCCATCACCGAAGCGCAGATGCGCCGCGGCGCGGAGGGCGCGTTCAAGTGGGTCACCACGCTCTACCCCACCGACGCGTACGCGCAGGACGCGGGCATGAGCCTGAAAGAATACGAGGACTTTGTTTTCGGCGCGGTGCACGCGCATGAAGACGATCCCATCGCGTATTGGAACAGCACTTCCGCCAGCCAGCAAAAGGCAATTGATTTTCTTGCCAACAAGAGTCAGGTTGTTCTACGCGGGCCGAATGTTGATCTCACGCTTTCGATCAAGGGTCGCAAGTTCATGAACTCTATCGGTGTGTACAACATGCCTGATGGTGAAATCTACACGGGTCCGGTGGAAGAGTCTGTCAATGGCTGGGTGAAGTTCACGTATCCCGCCATTTACGGCGGCGTGGCAGTGGAAGGCGCAGAACTGACTTTCAGCAACGGTCGCGTCGAAAAGGCCAGCGCCGAAAAGAATCAGGATTATCTGATGAAGATGCTCGAGTCCGATTCAGGTTCGCGCTTCCTCGGCGAATTTGCCATTGGCACCAACTTCGATATCGACCGTTTCACCGGCAACATTCTCTTCGATGAAAAGATCGGCGGCTCGTTCCACATGGCGCTCGGCGCGGGCTACCCCGAAACCGGCTCGAAGAATCACAGCGCCATTCACTGGGACATGATCTGCGACATGCGCACCGATTCAGAGATCACAGTGGATGGTCAGCCGTTTTACAAGAACGGTCAGTTTGTTTTCAAAACGTAGTTCGAAAGTTCGCAGGTTTAAATGTTCGAAGGTTGAGATTCTCTGCCGAGTTCTCAACCTTCTCGTTTAACCTTTCAATCTTTTACCTTCCAGCCTTAAACCAATCAATACATCCCCACCGAACGATCAATCTTGCGTGCGTATTCATCAATCCCGCCGCGCACGTTGAACACATTCGTCCAACCTTGTCTGGCCAGCCAGCCGGTGACTTGCGCGCTTCGATTGCCATGATGGCAAAGAACAAGGATCGCCGCATCCTTTTTCGACGCGGATTCGGACAGCATCTTCACGCCCTCACGCGCCAACCGGCTCATCGGCGCGACCTCGAGGCGGGTGTCCGTTATTTTGGCCCGATCCAACTCATCAAGTTCACGCACATCCAACAGGATGAATTGATCTTGTGATTTGAGTTTCTTCGCTAATTCTTCAACAGCAATTTCAGGGATCATGATTATTTCACCGCCGGAACGTACAATCTCTCCACATATTCCTTGACCATGCGCCGGGTGCTGAATTGCGGGATGACGGTCTTCATGGAATCTTTGACGCGCGCGATCCATTCATGCGAAATTTCCTTCGGGTCGCGGTCGTAGTAGAGCGGGATGATCTCATTCTCAAGCGTGTTGTACAGGCTTTCGGAATCTTCTTCATCCTGCATGTGTGGAGAATCCATATCCTTATCTTCACCGATGGCCCAACCGTTATGTCCGTTGAAGGCCTCGCGCCACCAGCCGTCCAGCACCGAGAAGTTCAAGGCGCCGTTCAGCGCGGCCTTCATACCCGAGGTGCCGCTGGCTTCCATCGGGCGGCGCGGTGTGTTCATCCACACGTCCACGCCTTGGACGAGATAACGCGCCAGGTTCATATCGTAGTCTTCGAGGAAGACAATGCGCCCACCCGTTTCCGCTTTCTTGACCGTTCGATACACCTGCTGAATCAACTGCTTGCCTGCTTCATCTGCAGGATGCGCTTTGCCCGCGAAAATAATTTGAACGGGTGTGTTCGGGCGATTGATGATGTCGAGCAGGCGTTCCACGTCTGACATCATCAAGCCCGCGCGTTTGTAGGTTGCGAAACGGCGCGCAAAACCGATGGTCAGGGCATATGGATTGATCAGCACGCCCGAAGATACAACTTGAACAGGATGGTATCCGCCGTCCGTCCAGCGCCCGCGGACGCGTTCGCGCATGTAAAAGGCTAATTTGCGTTTGAGGTGCAGGCGTACGTCCCACAACGCGCCATCAGGGATGCTATCCAATTTCGTCCACAGATCGTGGTCATCGAGGCGGTTGTACCAGTCCGCGCCGAGGTGGAAATCGAGCAGAATGCGCAGGCGGCGCGCCATCCAATTCGCGGTGTGGACGCCATTGGTCACGTGTGTGATCGGCACTTCATCTTCGGCGCAATCCGGCCACAGGAAATTCCACATCTTGCGCGAGACGCGTCCATGCAATTCAGAGACTGCATTGCGTCCATCCGCGTTGCGAAGCGCGAGCACACCCATGCTAAAGGTCTCGCCGGTTGGCATGTGATGATGTGCGATGTCAAAGAACTGCTCGCGCGATAGATTGAGTTGCGGCCAGAAAGCCGACATATATTTTTCGATCAGCCACAACGGAAATTCGTCATTGCCAGCCGGGACCGGTGTGTGCGTGGTGAAAACATTTTGCTTGCGAGTCTTTGCCAGAGCCTGCTCAAAGGTGTGGCCTGCGGCCACGAGTTCGCGCGCCCGTTCGAGGGTCAGGAAAGCCGCGTGCCCTTCGTTCATATGCCAGACCGAGGGGTTGTATCCGAGGGCGCGCAAAGCGCGCACGCCGCCGATTCCCAGCAACATTTCCTGCATGATGCGGCGGTCGAGATCGGACCAATACAGGCGCGCCGTCAATTTTTTATCGAAATCCGAGTTGGGATCAATGTTTGAATCAAGCAGATAGAGCGGCACGCGTCCCACGCGCACTTCCCACATCTGAAGTGAAACGGCGCGATCAGGAAGTTCCACTTCAACGGTGATGCGCGCTCCATCGTCCGCGGTCACGGGCAGAACGGGCAGATCATCGAAATTCATCGGGTTGTTGATGGCATCCTGCCAGCCATCCTCGGTGATGCGTTGTGTGAAGTAACCTTCGGCATACATAAAGCCGATACCCACGAGCGGCAGGCCAAGATCGCTCGATTCTTTTAAATGATCACCAGCCAGCACGCCGAGGCCGCCCGAATAGATCGGAAGCGTTTCATGCAAACCAAACTCCATCGAAAAATATGCAATGGGGCTGTTGTTCAGTTCAGGATGCGTGCGCGCCGCCCACGGATCGGTTTGAGAAAGATACGAATCAAAACTCGCAAAGATGCGATCATAGATGGCAAGATAATCCTTGTCCTTGGCGGCCTGGTTGAGCCGCGGCCGTCCGATCTCACGCAAAAATCGAATCGGGTTGTGGCCGAGCCGTTCCCACAAAGCATAATCGAGGCGGCCAAAGACGCGCGCCGCTTCAGGCTGCCAGGTCCACCACAAGTTGTAAGCCAGTTCGCCGAGCCGCTCCAAACGTTTGGGCAGATCGAAAAGTTTTGGAAGTTTTGTGCGAAAGTTATCCATAAGGCTGAAATCATACCATACGTCATTGCGAGCGGAGCGAAGCAATCTCCTTCATCATCGTGGAGATTGCTTCGGCGGAAAACCACCGCCTCGCAACGACATGGTTGTATTTTGTACTACAATCAGGCCATGCGCACCGTTCAACTCTTCATCACTTGTCTTGTGGATACATTTTTTCCGGAGGTCGGCGAAGCGATGGTGGATGTGCTCCGCGAGGCAGGTGTGGATGTGGACTTCCCTCGAGACCAGACTTGTTGCGGACAACCCACGTTCAATGCGGGACTTCGAGCGGAGGCGCGCCAAATGGCCGAACATACCATCCGCGTCTTTGATTCCCGCAAAGGCGACGTGGTCCTGCCCTCCGGCTCGTGCGCGCATATGATTCGTCACAATTACGAAGAGTTATTTGCAGACGATCCACTTTGGCTTCCGCGCGCGAAATCGCTTGCGGCGCGAACGTATGAATTCACTGAATATCTCGTGGACGTTTTGAGCATCACCGACCCTTCGACAAGCTCAGGGCGGCGCTTCAGCCCGCGCTGGGACGGTTTGCTGACCTACCATCCAACTTGTCATCTGCATCGGGGCCTCGGCATTGACCGTCAGCCAAAGACTCTGTTGGCAAACATTCATGGCGCGCAGATCATCGAACTGCCCGAAGCCGAGGATTGCTGTGGCTTTGGCGGAATCTTTTCTGTGGAGCATCCAGAACTTTCGGCAGAGATGCTGAAACGCAAGATTCGGAATTTGGAGAAGACGCAGTCCCCCACGCTGGTGGTTTGTGACGCGGGCTGTTTGATGCACATCCAGGGCGGATTGAAGCGCAACAAGATGAAACAAAGAGTTGTACACATAGCGCAGATCCTGGCAAATCAGTGAGCAGTTTCCAGTGACCAGTTACCAGTTTCGCACTCGAATCCGAGCGGCAATTGCAAACGCGAATCTCCAACAAGCGCTGGATGCCAATGCCCTGCGCCGCGTGCAGGGACGCGTCACCGCGTTTGCGTCGTTACCGGATTGGAAAGAGAGACGCCAGCGCGCCCACGCTGTTCGGGCGGATGTAATTTCACGTTTGGATGAATATCTTGAAAGATTTATCGAGAAGGCAATAGGGAACGGTATCATTGTCCACCGCGCCAACGACGCGGCGGAGGCAATTAATATTATTTCAAAAATCGTAGGGGCGACTGGCCAGTCGCCCCTACCGAAATTGATTGCAAAATCCAAATCCATGGTGTCGGAGGAAATCAATCTCAATCATGCACTCGAGGCGGCAGGACACCGCGTGATCGAAACCGATTTGGGCGAATACATTGTCCAATTGCGCGGCGAGAAACCGGCGCACATCATCACGCCCGCAGTACATCTGCGGCGTCATCAAGTGGGCCAACTCTTTCACGAAAAGCTCGGCATTCCCTATACGGAAGATATTCCCACGCTGACCAACACGGCGCGCAAAGTTCTGCGCGAAGTTTTTTTGACCGCGGACGTGGGCGTCAGCGGAGTCAACTTCGGCGTGGCCGAGACCGGGGCGCTGTGCATCGTCACCAACGAAGGCAACGGGCGCATGGTCACGACCCTGCCGCCGATTCACATCGCGCTGATGGGCATGGAGCGACTCGTCCCGACGCTGGACGATCTGGCGCTGATGCTTTCCCTGTTACCGCGTTCCGCGACGGGACAGAAACTCAGCGTCTACACTCAACTGATTCATTCGCCTCGTCGCGCGGACGAAACAGATGGCGCGCATGAAAGACATCTCATCATCCTCGACAACGGTCGCTCGCGCCTGTTGAATTCGCCGTTGCAGGAAGCGTTGTATTGCATCCGTTGCGGCGCGTGCCTGAATGCCTGCCCGGTGTTCCGCGAATTGGGTGGGCATGCCTACGTGGGCAGTGACGGTTCGATTGCGCCGTATCCGGGGCCCATCGGTTCGGTGGTCTCGCCGGGGTTGCTGGGACTGGAACAGTTTGGTCATCTGGCGCAGGCTTCGTCCTTGTGCGGCGCGTGCAAGGACGCTTGTCCCGTGGACATTGATTTGCCGAGGTTGTTGACGAGAGTGAGAGCAGGAGGCAGTAAGCAGGAGACAGTAAGCAGTGGTGTTGGGTTGTCATTTGTTTCAAGATTTGGATTGAAGGTCTACGGTGTGATCGGCAAATCGGCGACATTGTTTTCCGCGGCGCAGAAACTGGCGGGGATTGGCTCGCGGCTTATCTCGCCGTTCTCAGCGTGGATGTGGATTCCGTCGTTCACGGGCTGGGGATTCAGCAAGGATTTTCCGCGGCCGGCGGTGAGATCATTTAGGGAACGATTTAGCCACAGGCCTCAAAGAACGAAAGATTCAGCCACAGAGAGCACAGAGATTTCCGTAAAGAAGAAAGAGGAAAGAAGAGAGCCAGATGTGCCAGAAGCGCCAAAGGTGAATTTGGTTGAACGATTTACAGAGGAGTTGACCGCGCTGGGCGGAAACGTGTATCGCGTGCCGCGAGACAAGTTGAATGATAGATTGATTGAATTTTTGAGGGAGAGAAAAGTCGAGGCCGTGCTGATGTGGGATTCAGTTGAGGGCGTGGATGAGATTCATTTGACGCGAGCCGGAATCAGGGCGGTCCGAAGCGCTGACCCATCGTTGCGCGTCGGCATCACTGGAGTCGCGTCCGCCATCGCCGAGACCGGGACTCTGGTGGTGCCATCCGGCAAGGGACAGATGTTGAGCGCGTCGCTTTTGCCGGAGATACATATCGCGGTCGCGCAGTCGTCTCAAATTGTTCCGTCGCTGGAGGAAGCTCTGCGGAGCGACGCCGTGCGCGGCGCGGCGTCGGTGGCGTTGATCAGCGGCCCGTCGCGCACCGCCGACATCGAAATGACGCTGACCATCGGCGTGCATGGGCCAGAGGAATTACATGCATTTGTTACGGGCGAACAACTCTAGGGTCTAAGGTCGTAAAGATACCCATTCGCGTCCTGGGCGTTGAATTTGTCTAATTGTGTTCCAAACTGGTCTAAGTATTTAACATAGAACGCCTGCATATTGCCTGTACAGCCACCGCAATCGACGATATCAGAAAAAATGAACCAAACTCTGGAGTTTCCTTTAAGTACATCTACATCATCAAGGAAGCTCTGAAGTGCAAGTTTCTTGTTCCATGTATCAAAGCCAATTATGACTTGCCCATTATCAAGGTTATAAAGAGGAGCATAATATTTAAATCCAGTTTCAGCACCATGAAAGACATAGACAATATCGCCCGGCATCCTGTTGGCTTCTACGTATTGTATCACTGGTCTGATGCCTGTATCGGCAAAAGGAGAAAATAGTGATCGAAAACCATCATAAGTCGGCAACCACATGACCACTAATGCAATACATCCACTTGTAACAACGGCAACGCCATGATGCCATTTTGCAAGGAGCGAATAAATGCGGCCAAGGCCTTCCGCCATTAACATAAATATGAATGGGGCCAGAAACAACATAAAACGGTCTTTCAAAGGGTATCTATGTAAAGCAGATGCTATTGAAACCGTGATGAAAGGTAATAGAAGGGTGATTGCTAGATAACGGTTGCGCACAAAGATTGACAGGCCGCCAGCCAAAGCCAAAACCAGCAACAGCAACGCGAGAAAAAGATCGCTTCGACCCATACTAAAAAATACAAACGAAAAATAGGTATCACGAAACCAACCCAAATGACTCCAAGGCGGCATTGGCATGAACGCCTTGCGCCAATAGTTCATCAGTTGCGCATCGGCGGCAATATATCGTAACGAGACAACGTACTCTGCTGTCAGGGTAATGAGCCAAGCAAAGCCAGAGACTAAAATCCAAGAGAGTGAAGTATAGTCTTTCCGGGCCAGATTTTGACACGCAAGCGCCAAGCCGATACCGGTAAGAATGAAGATTAATGTGTGTGAAGCCCAAATGGCAATCACACCAGCGATACCCAGCGTGAGGAAATCTTTGATTCGTGCGTTTTCACGCAAACATACACTTGCGAATAAGACCAATAGCAGGCCAAGCATCACATCACTGGAATATTGCTTAAGCTCAGAAGAATAATATACGAGAAAGCCGCTCACAGAAAACAATGCGAGGGCGAACAGTCCCACCAGTCCAAGATTTTCTCTAGCAACGCGATACATCAGATAAACGGAGAGGAGTCCCGCGAGCAGCGGAAGGAGCCGTAGGATATAGTCTTTATTTCCAAGGACTGTGAGAAGAGCCTTTTCGATGAACAGAAATAGAATCGGGGATGCCTGTTCATAATCCAGCGGTTGCGTTAAACCAGTAAAGGTGCGATTGACCAAATTCAAAGCTAAACTAGCCTCGTCAGCCCAGAAAGAACGATTGGCAATGTACAGCTTTAAACGCAGAACGACACCTACAACGATAAAGAGCCACCATATATAATCCGACTTCGCCAAGGATTTCGTCCACGATCCGAGCTTTTGCATAAAATACTAGCCGCTCCAACTATTGAGGTAATTCTACCATTTGCACGCTTTTATTGTTGACGATTGAATGGGCAAATGTTAGAATGTTGCGGCCTTAACGCCCCCATCGTCTAGAGGCCCAGGACGGGGCCCTCTCAAGGCCCAAACTGGGGTTCGAATCCCCATGGGGGCACAAAAAAGCCGCCAGTGATGGCGGCTTTTTATTTTCCAAAACTAAGTTATCTTGGTTGCCAATGACAACAAGAGATTGACTTTCTTGTTGAGAATCTCTACTAAATCGCATAAGGATTTTACATCGTCACGTTTTGCCGTTTGCAAATACTTTTCCATCTCCTCTACAATCAAATCATCAAGGGAATGTTTCAGGCGTTTACGTTCCTGGGATGTCTCATCGCCACTTAACTCTTGGTTTGCGAGATGTTTATCTAGGACACTTGCAATTTCCTTCATGCGTGGGACTACTACGCTGTTTGCTTGCGATTTAACTTCCCATAATGCAAACGCGTCTCCAAAAACAGTACTTGGTATCATATCTTCGACTGTGGTGTCTGGTATGTTTAGAATATCCTTGATCTCCAGCAATTCGTCTGGCGTTTGAGCTTTATTATTCCTCTTAGCGTCCTCACCCTTCTTGTCCGAATCATACAGACTAACACATATTAAGCCATTCGATTTGTAAAGCTTAGCATGTTTGGCAATTTCTGCTGCTCCATCACAATCGATTATTGCCGTCAAATTCATGTCAATTACATTTTCAGTTATCCCTTGATTGACAAGCCAATTTGTAATTAGGGTTATTAGTCGTCTGTCCAGACTACCCTCGACCAAAATATTAAGTTCATTTAAGTACGAAATATCGGAAACTGTATAAACTAAAGCGGATCGCAATAAAGGATCCCTGAATATATCCGCTTTCGTTGGCGCACTCACTCTTGAAAGCGAATAGCCATCTTGAACTTCCTTCAAAAGAAAACGGACTCTTTTAGGAAAACGCCTGTCGACCATAAAGGGTGAGTGATTCGAATAGATTATTTGATTTTTCTTCGCCAGTTCATTGATCTCTTTTAGGACATCTTTTTGACCCCCAGGGTGCAAATACAAGGCGGGCTCATCAATTAATATTATGTAATCTTTTAGGTCTTCCGCCTCAGCCACCATGCCAATAACAAATGCCAGGAACCAATCTCATGCCTTCGCTGTGAAATTTAGGTTCAATGGAATAACCGGGTTCCTTAATATTAATTACGAGATGATCGGGCTGGTGAACCACTTGAATTTCAAGGTCTTTATTTGTCTGCCATTTTTGCCGAATCTTGTCAGTAACTGTTCTGGATAAAGTCTCATAAGTGTTAATAAAATCAGTTTCACTCAACCCTTCCAAAATGGATGGAACATCTTTTGGTTCATATCCCCCCAATTTAAAGAGCGCTTTTATTACTGGCCTTTTCTCGATATCTGATCTTATCTCTTCAAAGCGAATTATGTCTGGCAGAGAATATTTTTCTTTGTCATAGCTCCAAAAAAAGATTCTAAGATTACGTTGTAGATCGGCTAGTAAAGAGGCTCGAAATTCTTCCTCGAACTGTTGAGGCTCGAGTACCCGCGCCTTGCCATCCGATACAACTTGGTCGGCATAGGGTAAATACTCCCGATTTTTATTAGTGATCAGAAAATAGTCACCTGGCGACAAGGTTTCTATTACTTGTATCGATTTTTTTGATTGGCCACTCAATGCATGTTTAGTTTGGGATAGAGTGGCATCCGAGGAGGTTTGTAAAATCTCGTCGCCCAATCCGAATTCTTGATCGGATATATTTTTGATTATTAATTCACCAGTTATTGATACGGGAATCTCAACACTAAAATCGTTTCCATGTCTAATCAAAGTAAGATAATCAACCTGAAATTCATTCAAAACAGCAGAGAGCGATGGATTGGTAATTAATTCCGAACTAAGCTTATAGGTAACACGAGGCCACCCATGATTTCTGTAAGTTAAAGAGTTCTTTCGAGTGTCAGAATTCGTCATCTCCCTTTTCTCGCCTCGTGGTGAAGCGCTTTTAGGCAAGGCAAGATTTAGAGCATCGAGAAGGTTTGTTTTTCCACTCTCATTCGCTCCAATTAAGCAAGTCACATCGGCGAATTCTATAGTTTCCGATGCAAAAGAACGAAAGTCTGTTAGATTTACGCTATGGATGATTATCTTCATATCGCCCTCAATCGGGTCTATCAAATAGCCCTCTTGATAATGGGGCCTACGTCATGGAACATGACTTTGATTTCAAAAGAAATTATACATCAACTCACACAATTCCTTAGGATATAATCCCAACCATGAACTCCACCTCCTCCACTTTCTCACGCGGGTATTTCATCGCGCTGACGGCCACCGTGCTGTGGTCGTTCACCGGTATCCTGATCAGTTATCTGAGCAAGACCTACCAGTTGCCGTCGCTGGTGCTGGCCTTCTGGCGCGACCTGTTCGTCTCGTTCGGCATGGTCGTCGGCTTGCTGGCCTTGAGCCGGGCGCGCTTCCAACTCGGCCGCGGTCACTGGCGCTTCATGGTCCTGTACGGCCTGACGCTGGCGGTCTTCAATTCCATGTGGACCTTCTCGGTGCAATACAACGGCGCGGCGGTGGCTACCGTGCTAGCCTTCAGTTCACCCGCCATGACCGCCATCCTGAGCCGCCTGATCTTCAAAGAACAATTCAATCGCATCAAGATCATCTCGATTGTTCTGAGTCTGATCGGTACAGCCCTCGTTTCCGGCGCGGCCAATCCCTCGGCATGGACTCTCAACCCGGCGGGCATCATCTTCGGCCTGCTGACGGGCCTGTTCTTCGCGTTCTACAATCTCGAAGGCAAGAGCGCCTCTGACAAATTCATCGACTCATGGACGGCCCTGCTCTACAGTTTTGCGATTGCGGCCTTCTTCCTTTTTCTGTTCAACATCGGCGCAAACTCCTTCACGCATCAGACCCCGCTCGCGAATTTGCTCTGGCTCGGGAACTCGGTCAGCGGCTGGACGATTCTCTTTCTGCTGGGCGTCGTTCCCACCCTGGGCGGCTTCGGGCTGTACACGCTGAGTCTGCGTTACCTGCCGCCCACCGTGTCCAATCTCATCGCGACGCTCGAACCCGCACTCACCGCCATCTGGGCTTATTTCCTTTTGAACGAAATGCTCACGGGCGTTCAACTTGTCGGCAGTGTGTGCATCTTTGCGGGCGTGATTCTCCTGCGGGTTCGGGAACGTCCATTGCCCGCGACGGTCGAAGCTGAAATGCCATAAGGCCGTCGAAACGGGCGCCCGCTCACAGGTCACGCGAGATGCGGAGAATGTGATCGTTGCAAAAGAGTCCGACTCATCGCCGGACTCTTTTTATGCATGAGACGCCCGATGAAATTGTCCTGCTATTTGAAATTCTTGTTCGTTCGCGTCTGATCCAACTGGACCGCGCGCAAGCGCAGGCTCAGGTCCCGCAGTTGCGTAAAAGACACCGGCTTGATCAGCACAATATCCGCAATATCGCGATATATTTCGCCCATGAGCGCGTCCGCCGTTGCAATCACGACAATGGTTCCCTTCAATACTCGATCCGCGCGAATCTGGTTGAGCAATGTGGAGCCATCCACATTCGGAAGATGCAGATCTAAAATGACGATGTGGGGGGTAATTTCCTTGATCCGTTGCTGAGCAATCGCCCCGTCACGAATCACCTGAGGTTCGAATCCTGCGGATCTTAACGCTTCCGCAAAGATGGCCGCCAGGTCGGCGTCGTCTTCGATGACGAGGGCAAAACTGCTGTTCATGGCATAGTTCCTTTCCAAATCTTCCTCTGTCAATGGCAGTGTAACCGTAAATGTAGCGCCTTGCCCCAGCGTACTTTCCACGTTAATTTCACCTTTCATCAACTGCACAAGTTGTTTGACGATGGAAAGACCGAGTCCGAACCCGCCCTGCTGGCGGGTCGGGGAAGCATCCACTTGATGGAACGCGTCGAATATGTGCTCAAGTTCCTCCTTTGGGATTCCGCGTCCGCTATCGCTCACTTCCAATCCCCAGTGTTTCGGACCGACCAGAAACAGGCGAACCTTGATGTAGCCTCGTTCAGTGAACTTGATGCTATTATTCACCAAATTCATGAGAATCTGTTGAAGGCGGTGTGGATCGCCCAGCAACGATTTGGGCAGACGCGGGTCCACCTCGCCGGTCAGGGTCAGCCCCTTCTCAGCCACAATCTGATCCATTACCTCCCGGACGTCTTTGAGCAGGTCAGCAGGCTCGAAAAGTTCCATGGTGATTCTCAGTTTACCGGCTTCCATTTGAGCCTGATCGAGCAGGTCGCCGACCATCCCCAGCATGTGGCGGGTGTTCATCAAAATGCGTTTGGAGGCTTCTGCCTGCTTTTCATTGACCGGGCCATAGACTGCCTCCTTGAGCATTTCTGCAAAGCCCATGATGGCATTAAGGGGGGTACGCAGTTCGTGCGAGACCATGGCGATAAACGAACTTTTCATGCGTTCGAGCTCCGCTTCACGCGTGACGTCACGGAAGACCGCCACCGTACCAATCTCCTCGTTGGCTGTATCATACACCTGCGCGGCGCTGACCGACAGAGTCTTCTTCCCCCATTGAATCCGAAAACTGCTGGGCTGGGTCCGGGTTTCCATCATGGTTTGCATAAGCCCTCGATCACGCGAAGACAGGTTGGGCGACTGCGCCAAATCATCAAATTTTCGATTGACGATTTGATCCATCCGCAACTCGAGCAGGTTCTGAATCGCCGGGTTGGATAATATGGAATTCCCCGCCTTATCGAACACGATCACACCGTCAGCGATCGAATTCAGAATGGCGTGCCTTTGCCCCGCCTCTGCGCGTTGACGCGCCAGCGCTTCGGCCAGCGCCTGCGTGCGCTCGGCGACAAGTTTATCGAGGTTGGCATTGGTGACGCGCAATTCGCGCAGAGCCTGTTCGAGACTACGCGATGTAAGCCAAGACACCATAGCAAGCATGAAAAAGCCAATAATAGCTGGTGGGTTCGGAATCACAGATGATGACACCGCCAGCCAAATGATAATAAAGCTACTAATGGCCGCGAAGAGAAAGCTGGCCGCAGGCAACAAGATTAGGCTGGAAACGGTGATCGGAATGGCAAAGAAGAGAAGTGAACGACCGCGAATCAGTTGCTCTGGTGTATCGCTGTATGACAGGACCACAGTCAAAAACAACAGGAAAAGAAAGGCGGCCCAACGTCCTGATCGGCGATTAATAAAATAAAGTATTACTGTGCCGAGTATAAAGATGAGTGTCGCCGGCAGGATCAGCTCACTACCCGGTCCCGCGAGACTTTCTGGCGAGAATACTAATAGGCTGAGAATAATCAGCATTATTAAGAAACCGCCAACAAACATTCCGCCCATAAGAATATTAAGCAACCTGCGCCGACGGCCATCGTCAGGATCTAGAGTAGGAACAGTCAAGATTGTGTCAAAGAATTTTTGCATTTGGTCATCCTCTTCCTGAAATTAGAAGCGCGCTCAAAACGGCTGAACGGACCACCAACTCGGGAGTATATAATCCTTTGCCAATCCAGAGTGGAGGATAGGGTGGTTCGCTATTTTCTTCAAGCCAAGCAACAGCCTTTTTTGTAATTTCATTTGATATATCGCCACCATGCCGCCGCCATACCTCTAGCGCCTGAATGCAATAAGCGGTCTCCTCTGCACTTGGAAATTGATAACCCCATGAGCCATTCGAATTCTGTGTCCGAAGCATCCATTCTATCGCAGGGCGCGCGATTTCATCTGAAAAGCCGGCGCAAGCAACAATGGTATGTGCGGTTGTATAGTAAGGAGAAAGATGCCACTTGTCTAACCAATAAGTACCTTGGGCGCGCGCGTGCACTAGAAAGCTCAGGATTTTCTGCACAGGGGGGGATGAAAGGTCAAAGCCAGCCTCTCGGAGCGCCCCTAATGCATGGGCGTTTGCACTTGTGGAGCTGTTGGCTTCGAATTGATAGGTACGAAAATTATCCTTTTCCTCGAAGAGTAATACAGTCTCTATATCCAAAGACTCACCAAAGCGCGAAAGCACTTCATAGACGAAAGAAGTATCATCCCCATCGGCAAGGCTATATTCGGCCGACCATCCAACGCCCTTTCCCGGCTTCCAGCTATGCTTCAAAAAATCAATGAGTGGACGGAAGAGGAACTTCATATCCTCCCCCAAATTGCCAACGAGCGAAAAATTCCACAGAACCCACGCGGCCTCGAAAATGTCAATCGGCATTTGATCTGGAATTCCACCGCGATAGTTAGCAATATTGCGAAGATAATTGAGCGCCTGCTCATTCCCAGGCTTAACACTAAGAGCATAGTATGCTGTAGCGGATGGGCTATGGCCAACCGAGCCATTGCTTTCCTGTAGATTCTCAATATCCAGCATATGCTGGCCATCCTCACCTGCCATCTCAGCAGAAACAGCGGCGGTGAGATAACGGTTAATCTTTTTTCCCTTAAGCAGACTCAACTTAACTTTCCGATGCTCAGCAAGTTGGCTCAATATCTTGTCGCTTTGACGGCGTATCAAGCCCAAGGATTCCGCCTCAGCAACCAATGTGGGCACGATCATCTCGAAACCGACCGTTGCGCCATTGGAATCAGATTGAAGTCCTGCGGTAGCGCCATCAATGATTTTCTCTAAAGCCAGCAGACCTCGCTCAATCTGCGCGCTATCGTGTGCGCGCCGGCCGCGATGCGCCAAAGCGATCATGGCGGCCAGCGTGCTGATGAGGCGATCATGATAATAGAATGGCCGCTCCGCCCCCCACGATCCATCCGGCAGTTGATGTTCGCTCAACCAGGCTAAAGCCCGATTGCTCAAATCTGAGTCAATTTCACCGAGGCGAGCAACCCAGGCGGTATCGTAGGCCACATCCGACATTTTTCCGGGGCCCACTTGCTTGAGCAATTCCTGAACACGTGACTGCATAGAAAATCCTTTGGGCTGGGATGATTGTGATGCGTTCAGAGTTTTTGGTAGGGCGGTGACCATCGGTGCACGCTCCTTTATACTTCGCGGGTTTTGCTCAGGGCCAGAAGTAGATCCATGGCCTGCAAATATTCCCTCCAGCCGGGATAAAGCGCGAAATCATCCGGCTTGAAGGCCTCGTCCGGGTAGATTGTTTTCACGCGCAGGAAATCATAGAGGGCGCGTTGTTCGCGGGAGGCTTGTTCCATCTCGGCCAGAGATTTTTCGTAATGGAAATGGCGTTGACCCACGGATACCTGTGGAATCATGGCCGAGAGCCTGTGTTGCGTATCTTTCGATGAGATCGCACAATGCCGGTCAAGAAAACGCGATAGCCGCGCACACTCCAGCTCCGGATCGCAAGTCAACTGATCATAGGCGACAAAGATCTTACGACTGCTACTCTGAGTCAAATTAAGAATATTGAGCATGCAATACTGCCAATAGATCAGGCCTGCAGAGAAGGGAATGTTTTCCTCCTCCACATCCTCCGTCCTGGCCGCGGATAGAATCGTCTCTGCCGGATGCCGGACAGTGACCACATAAATCGGATCACCCCAGACCTGTACCCAGAATGGCAGAGTCAACGGCAGGCGCGCATCTTTCCAGACCCAGGCCGGGGCGCCGTTTTCTGAGGCCTCTTCATCCATCCGGTCAAGGAGGCGAAGCGCCTGGTCTTTGTAATTTGGATCAGAGGATTTCTCCGCCATAAGTCCGGAAGGAGGCGGTACTCTGTCGTTATTGTCGAGAAGAAGATCATTGAGTTGCTGGAGCGGGATATATTCCATGTAGCCATATCCACGCCGGTCATTTGGATCGGATGCCCATAATTCATTTTTGCGCCCGGCATACGCCCCCCACAGACGCACCAGCTCGGCAGTCAAGGAGGTGCCACTGCGTATCGGGCCTAAAACGACGATTCGATGAACAGGTTTCGACATAGATTCCTTATCTGCAAACTCCCGGGATCCAGATCCCATGCAAAAGTTCACCCGTGCCCAGGGTGAGTCTGCGATGAGCAATATAAAATTCCCGCAAATCCTCCAGCGCCTCAGGAGATAAATTGCCATACTCCGGCTCCGGGGTGCGGCGCCTGTAGATATGATCGTAAAGGATGCGGCGTAGTTGCACTTCATCCATATAAGGCGAGGGACTGACGGTGAAGTACAAATCCTCCTCGCCGGTTGCCAGAAGCGGCATATCGAACGCGCTGAAGCGGTCGAAGCCGATGAAAAGGTCCACCGGCTCAACATATTCACCGTAATACATTTCGATCAGTTCGCGTTTTTCGGGCACGCGTCCTTTTGCCTGAAAGTAACTGGCGGAATATTCAGCCACAGCCTGGGTGGCGTCATTGGCGAAAATCCCAAAGAACAAGCGGAAACGTTTGTGATCCCGCGTCCTTTCAGTAGCGGCATCGAATACATCGGAGAGGTGAGCAAGATCGGTCCCGCGCAGGAGGCGGCGATAGTCGCCATAGAAACGGACGCGAACGTCATATTCGTCATAAAAGCTCGTGAAGGTGGGATGTTCAGCGAGCCGGGCCAATCCTTCTGCGCCGATTCGACGCACGTATTCATCGCCCCGCAGTAACAGGTCGGGGCCAAAGGCCGGCGTAAGCAATGTATCAATTCCGTGGTCGAAAAAGAGACGATACAAGCCAATATGATTGCGTCCCGCGATGTCCATATAGGCCGTGACAGGATCGCCCCAGTTTTGTGAACCGTATTCCAGCATGAACCAGCGGCGGGTTCCGTTAATGGGAAAGACACAAACCTTTGGTCCATCCGCGCGCACCAGCTCTGCGACTTTATCTATTGGTAATTGTAAGAATGATTTCAGTTCCATTGAATCCGCTTCTTGTCACCAGACGCGCCAAACAACGGGAACATTTCCCGCTGTCATTCCAATGACATGGTGAAGATACCTGAGCATAAGCCCTTTCAATTTTAAAGATTGATGCCGTAGATAATCTCAGTATCTCATCACATCAATCTGAATATTACATCAAGCCCAGCCTGGCAAATTCGACGCACCACAAAATATTCCGCACACAATTATTAATAAAGTCATCTGCCTATAATTCCGAAAGCGCCATCTCTTTCATCGGCTGAGGCATTTCTACGAGTTGAAAATTTCCGGTTGAGAATCGATGTTCGACCCTCGACCCCGTACTGCGATCAATGCAGGAGAATGTATGATACGATAATGCTCAGCGTGAGGACAGCGATCAATACGACGCCAATGGCGGCTTCCATTTCCTTGCTCATACTTGCTCCTATTCTAGTAGTTTCTTGCAATCGTTTGTTTTGATACAGGCGACCAGTCTCTTGGCTGGCCCTGTTATCTGTATCTAGTTTATTCCCCCATGCCTAAAATGACTACTGTAAATATTTACAGTATTTAACCTGTCAATTTTTCGAGGTCGTCAGAGAGATGCGCGTGAAGCCAGGCCACGGCTTTCTGCCGCGAATCGACCCCCAACTTTTCCATAATGTGGGTGATATGAAAGGCCGCCGTCCGGGATGTGATGTGCAGAGTTCTGGCAATCGCCTTATTATCCAGCCCGTCGGCGACCAGCTTGAGCACTTCGCGCTCGCGCTCGGTGAGGCTGGCCCATTTTTCGCTCACCGTTTCGCGCCAGCGACGAGCCCTGGCAAACTGCTCAACGTCGAAAAGGATTTCGCCTTCGGCGGCGCGTCGAATCGCCCCGATGAGGGATTCCGCCGATTCGCCCTTCGACATATACCCGGCCACCCCCGCCTCCATCATGCTGGCCAGGTAGGCATCCCGGTCGTGAGCAGTCAAAACAAGTGTTACGGTTTCGGGATAATGTTCACGCACCCATCTCTCCAGTTCGGCGGCTGACATACCCGGCATCTTCAAATCGAGCAAAAGAATCTTCGGACGAAGACTGCTCACCATCTGTTGAGCCTCCAAGCCATTGGTAGCCTCGCCTACGATTTTTATATCGCCGGCCTTGGTCAGCACGGCCCGCAGGCCCGCCCGCAAAATGGGATCATCATCCGTCAGCAACAATGAGATCGGCTTCTTGTGTTTCGTTGTCATTGATTCTTCTTTCAGGCTCCGAATTCAAATCTCCGAAAATTATAGCATCCGCTAAACAAAACTGTTAAGCGCCGAGTATAATTATTATTGTAAACTCTTTTTAACTACGGAGGCCAAAATGGCAAAGAGAATAGTTTCAATGATTGGCTTGTTGATCTTGTCTGCTCTGTTGACGGGCGCCCTGACCGCGGCGGCCCCCGGGCCTGTGCCCAACGTGACCTTTACTTTGGTCAGCGGACTGCCATCCACAATGAACGTCGGCGATACCGCGACTGTGGTCGTGCAAGTGGATAGCGATCAGGAATTCCTCTTCGCGCAAATGTTGCCAGCCTTCTATTTCCCGGGCCGCGGCCTGATGGCTGAGAACATGGGAGGAGATCGGGTCCAAAACAGTACAAGCGCCACGCTGAAAATAACGTTTGTGGCGAAGGGTACCACGGCTGATTTCCCGAACGAAGGAGCATGTCCCACTGGCGGCGTGGCCCCGGTTGCTTTTGTGGCCGGCGTACGCTATGCGGGGGGCGCGGTCGTTTCGCAAAGATTCCCCGCAACGGGCTATTATTGTGTGACCGTGCCGTAAACGATCAAGTCATTGCTCAATTCATTTTGAAAACGAGTCCGATGATCGGACTCGTTTTATTTCGAATACGCTACCAGGCGGGCTATAAAGCAGAAGCGCGCCTCTCGGCGCACTTCTGGGCTAATAGCATTCATACACCGAATTACTCGGCGTGCGCACTCGTCTTGAGGAGTAACTGAAATGATATTCACTCAACTGAGGCAATGCTTTTTTCACCGCTTGGTAAGCCATCCAACGCGAAAGATTAAATGAGCGCCAATCTTCCTCGACCGAAGAGTTTATACTGAGGTCGGGGCGGCAAAGAAGAACTGCACCAATTTCTTCACGGACTGAATTAGGAGTCGAGGGCGAAAGAAATTCTTCAACTAACACAGGCACCGAGTCCGTGGAAAGTGAAGATAGATCAGCAACATTGAAATACTTGCCTTCTATAGCACGCAAAATTGCCTGTCGCGTCGTGAAGGCATCAACGTTGAGCAGGCTAAGCGAGAGTACAAAACCCATCGAGGCAACTATAACGGCGGAAGCAAAGGCGCGTTCACGATGCAAAATTTCGAGCACGACAACTGCTACCAGTAAGAGGGCAAGCCAGATGTAAAACACGTGAGAGTAGGTCCGCAAACGGAAAAAACCATGGGCAAGTTCGTTTAACAAGAGCCGTTGAAAGGCTGAAACCAAGATCACCATGACCAGCGCGACCAGGATAACACTTAAAATCGAGTATGCGCGCCTTTGTGTTTCGTTCTCCCGGCGGGTAATTGTGCTCAGCCCCATTATCATCAGTAAACTCAGAAAAGCAACGGTTGCAAGTTCGCCAAAGCCCCGCCGCGCATACTCTGAATCGGTCAACCCTCCGACACCAAGGTAGGTCTGTCCCCCAAAGAAATATCGAAATTGAACCATGACGAACGCAGTAAACAATACATTCACACTTCCCAGCACAATGGCCGTCTCGGTAAAACCGAGGAAGCGATTGGCGAGCGGTTTGTCTTCGCCGATCAGTTTTTCGTCCTTGCTTGCCGATGCAGCATGGAGAAAAACACCGGCCAGCAGATACGCGCCGACGAGGATGTATACGAGGCGGAAAATATATTCCGGCAGATTCTCAAGTTTGAAGAGTTTGATGAGCGCGTCCAATTGATTCCCGAAGACCACGTCAGCGGAAGAAAGCAATGCGGCAAAGATTGCCACGACCGGCAAAGCGATCACGATGCCGCGTATGATCGCCCAGAGATTGAATTTCTTCACCGTCGTGCCGCTCTCGACCTGTTCGCGCTTGACCTCCGCGCTGAACGAAAGCGGACGCGCAACCATGCTTGCGATCAGTTTCAGAAAGCCGGTCACATAATCGGCGAGGCTGTACCAAATCCAGCGACCGCCGAGGAAGGTGATGGCCGTGACACCCAGGAGGAACAGGGTGAACAGGACGCTGAGGAATACCGTCATCGGTTCGGCGCGGAGGAAGGTGACAGACGCGAAAAACAAAATAAGCGGAATCAGCCACAGGGTCCCGCGCGACGCATGCTTTTCATCCTTCCATAAAATGAAGAAGCCGCCTGCGAGACACAACACAGTGAAGATGGCAAAGTTGATGCCGGGGGTTTGCTTCCAGAATAGAAAATCGAAGGACCAGCCGAGGGCGATGGTGATGATCCACAGCAGGTTTGGGTTTTTCTTCATTGTTCATCTCCTCAAAAATTTCCCACAGGATAGCAGAATGAGTCTTGCGAAGTCTCTCAAAGGCTATCACACTTTTTCACAAAATTACAATCTGCTTAGACTACAATTCGACCTATTGACATCCAATTCAAGCTATGTGATACTTTTGCCATCGCACGGGGGATGACATCCAATTGCCATCCTATAGAAAGGAGGAGGTGATGTCTCAAATGGATAGTAGTATCAAACCCAGCGCTGTGGCATCCCTCCTCAAGTAATTCTTAAGGAAGCCACAGCGCCCCACGAATGCCAACCTTTGGGTTGGCATTCTGGTTTTTAGCCAAGGCGGCATCCAGCCGCCATTGGCTACTTCGGCGATAAGAATCGCCGAAGCATCATTATTCATCACCAAATGAAATGCCCATCCCGCGCGCGGTGATAACCGCGTCTTCATTTGGGTCCACTCTGCGCGGGATGGCCAACGCTTCTTCAAGTGCGACATCCGTGATCTGCCCGCCGCGCAACGCGACCATACGATCAAACCCGCCTCGAGCCGCGAGACGGACGGCGGCCGCGCCGTAACGCGTGGCCAGCCAGCGATCAAATGCAGTGGGTGTGCCGCCGCGTTGCAGATGGCCAAGGATCGTTACGCGCGATTCGAATCCCTGTTTCTCGATGTATTCGCCCACCCGTTGACCGATGCCGCCCAAACGCGGCAGGTAAATTTCATCTCCCCCACGCGAGAAAACCTGTTCTCCGCCCACCGGTTTGGCTCCCTCCGAAACTGCCAGGATACTGAACAGACTGCCGCGTTCCACGCGCTGGCGGATTTTCGCAACGACCGATTCAAACTTGAATGGAATTTCGGGAATCAGAATCACATCTGCGCCGCCGGCCACCCCGGCGTGAAGCGCGATGAAACCGGCTTCGCGTCCCATCAATTCAAGCACCATCACGCGGTGGTGCGCTTCGGCAGTGGTGTGGAGGCGATCAATAGCCTCGGTGGCCGTATTGAGCGCAGTGTCAAAACCAAATGTGACCTCCGTGCCGCCGATGTCATTGTCAATCGTCTTCGGAACACCGATGACCGGGATTCCTTTTTGATATAACTCATGCGCGATTCTCAAGGTACCATCGCCGCCCAGGACAAGCAGAGCGTCCATGTTGGATCGCTTCATGGCGCGGATGATTTCATCTGACACGTCCATAGTGACTTCCCTGCCGTTCTGCAGTACCTTGCGTGCAAATGGATTCCCGCGATTGGCCGCGCCCAGGATGGTTCCGCCGCGCGGCAAAATTCCGCTGACATCCTTCAGCCCCAAAGGGATGATGCCCTGCTTATCCAGAAAGCCATCGTAACCATCTCGAATGCCCAACACCTCGCAACCATACTGGATAATGGCCGTCTTGACCGCCGCGCGAATCACGGCGTTCAATCCGGGAGCATCTCCGCCGCCTGTCAAGATTCCGATTCGTTTCATGGGTACATCCTCCTCACATTCGAACCAATCATACTCCAACGCATCCTCGTTCTTGCTTTTCCAAAAGGATGACCATATAATGATGACCGTGCTACAACAAAAGTCTCCTTCACGATTGCAAACATTGATCAAATGGCTTGTGCCTCTCGCGGCCATTATCGCGCTGGCCGCATGGATTTACATCGCGCCGCCCGGCCTGATGGGCAAACTGGACGCGGTCGGCTACGCGGTTTGCCACCGCCTCCCCTCCCACTCCATCTTCGTCGGTGACACACAACTTCCGTTGTGCGCGCGTTGCACGGGCGAGTTCAACGCCGCGGCCATCGCGTTGATCTTCCAGGGATTCGTGAGTCGCAAGAGAAGCAAACTTTCAAATCGCGGCGTCATTGCCGTGTTGGTTCTCTTCTTTCTTGCATTTGGCATTGACGGTTCCAATTCATATCTGGCTTTGCTGAAGACGACCTACACGGGCGCGTTCGCCAACATTCCGAATTTGTATGTAACCAACAATATCACGCGCCTTTTCACCGGGAGCGGGATGGGCATCGCACTGGCCGGCGTTTTGTACCCGATGTTCAACCAGAGCGTGTGGCGCGCGCCGGAGGAAAAGCCTGCGCTGGCCTGGCGTCAGTTCGGACTTTTGGTCGGCATCGTTCTGCTCGTGGACTTTGGAATCTTGACCGACAGCCCGTTCATCCTCTACCCCGCGGCCCTGCTCAGCGCGCTGGGTGTTCTGGCTCTGCTGACAATGGTTTTCAGTATCGTCTGGATCATGGTCATGAGACAGGACAATGCCTTCGACCATCCGCGTCAACTTTGGATTTCCGCCGCGGCCGGCCTGACGATGGCTTTTATCCTCATCCTCAGCATTGACTTGTTCCGCTTCAATCTCACGCACACGTGGACGGGCTTTCCCGGTTTATCTGGTTAGGAGGAGAACATGGACGCATTCCTCGGCATCTTTTCTGCGTTTGGGCTTTCGGCCAGCGCGGGACTCAACGCATACATTCCGCTATTGGTGGTGGGCGTCATCGCGCACTACACCAATTGGATCAAACTAACCCCGCCCTGGGACCTGCTTGCCAACCCATATATTCTGATCATGCTCGGCATTCTGCTCATCATCGAAATGCTCGCCGATAAAGTGCCGGCAGTGAATCACATCAACGATCTGATCCAGACCTTCGTGCGGCCTGTGGCGGGAGCCATTGCCTTCGCGGCCAGCACGAACGTCATCACCGGCCTCAATCCTGTGATCGCGCTGGCCTGCGGATTGCTGGTGGCCGGGAGCGTGCACGCGGTCAAATCCGTGGCGATCCGGCCCACGGTCACGGCCACGACCGGAGGCGCGGGCAATGTCCCGGTGAGCATCGCGGAGGATGTCACCTCCACCGCGGTTTCATTTTTAGCGGTCTTCGTTCCGATTGCCATCGTAGCGCTGGTCGCCATCTTTATTCTGTTCCTGATCTGGTGGTGGGCGCGTAAAACCGGTAAACCCGAAACTCCTCCTCCATCCAACGGAACTACTTTGCCTCGCTGATTTATGGAGCGCCGACTCCGGAATTCAGATTTCATCATATAATCGCTCAAAAGGAGAAGAGAAAATGAGTCAAGACATGCCATCTTCCGCACCATCCCCCGCGCCTGCCGAACCGCAGAAGAAGAGCAACACAGCGTTGATTGTCGGCGGGATCGCCGTTGTTTTGTGTTGTTGCTGTTTAGCATTCGTAGTTGTCGGTTGGCAATACGGCGATCAAATATTGAAGTCGCTTGGACTTCAATAAGAATCATCGAACGGCCTCCGCTCAAAACGGAGGCCGCTTGATTCGAAATAGCGATCGTAATTCCGCGAGGGCGTCTCTTGCTTCCTTCCGATCCTCAACGCTAAGGCCAAGCGCGTCGAATTCGTCTTCGTCGAGCACAGTTTGCTTTCCATCCGGCGCGATCCACAAATCCAGAGCCAGGTCAACATACGAAACACTTCCATCTTCGATCACAGCCGGGCGGCCAATGTTGCAATACCAGCCTTTGATCTGCCCATCGTCGCGGTCGTGGATCTCGAAAATGTTGTACCAGCGATCCGAATAAAACGTTTCCACAAAGCGGTCATTCTCCTTCAATGTGATGCCCATAAATGGAACATCGGGACGATTGAAAAAGGCTTCGAGCACCACGACATTTGATTCACGCTTCAAGACATGACCGTCATATTGCCACGTCACTTCGTTGTTCAAGTTGCGTTTCAAGACCCGGATCGGCTCATTCATCTACATTGCTCGAGGCGGCGTCCCGCCGCCGAGGACGGCGGCAGGCGCAGAAGTTATCCCAGGCATTCTATCTTAACTTTGACTTCGATCTGCTGGCCGACCCCTGGTTCATCCTTCAAATAAAAATACAGGCCGTTCTCCAGCGTGACTTTGAATCGGTCTGACTGGAAAATCGCATCCGCGACGCGGCCGCGTAACACGCTTCCATCCTCGACCGGAAGCGGGCGCGCCAGCAAATGGACTTTCTGCCCCGCTTGATGCTTGTGCCTGCAATTCACGTCGAAGACTCCGAAGCGAGTCTCCACTTTCCATTCGCTATTCACCACTTTTCCCTCGATCACATTTCCCAGCCCCAAAAATTCCGCCGCCCACGCCGAACCCGGATTCACCCACACATCTTTGGGAGTCCCCTCGCGCAGGATCAGGCCGTCGTGCAGAAGCAAAACGCGATCCGCAATCGTGAAGGCCTCTTCCTGATCGTGAGTCACATAAATCGCCGGAATGCGAGTCTGATGCAGAATGCCGCGCAATTCATTCAGCAAATCTTCGCGCAGAGCGCGGTCGAGAGCGCCGAGCGGCTCATCGAGCATCAGCAAACGCGGACGCGGCGCGAGGGCGCGCGCAAACGCCACGCGCTGTTGTTCGCCGCCGGAGAGATCCGTCACTTTGCGCGCCTCAAATCCGCGCAGGTTGACCAGCTCCAAAACTTCATGGACGCGCGAGGTAATTTGAGAACGCGTCCAATTTTTCATTTTCAAGCCAAAGGCGATATTCTCGAAAACATTCAGGTGAGGGAAAAGCGCGTAGTCTTGAAAGACCAGCCCAAAGTCCCGGCGATGAGGCGGCGTGGAAGCAAGATCGTTCCCATCCCAGAAGATTTGTCCTGCATCCGGCAGTTCGAGCCCGGCAATCATCCGAAGCAAAGTTGACTTTCCGCTCCCCGACGCGCCGAGCAGACAGACCGTTTCGCCCACATCCACGCGGAATGAAATGCCGCGCAGAAGCGGCTGGCCTTCATAGATTTTATGAATATCGCGAAGTTCCAGCATCAAAATTCTCCCGCGCCGGGCAGGCGCAGTTTTTCGATCAACAAAATACCGGCAGTGGTGAGGGTCATGAGCAATGTTGCCATCGCCATCGCCTGACCGTAATTCAGGCCGCCGGGTTGCGAGAGGAAGCGATAAATGGCAACCGGAATGGTTGGATATTCGGGACGCGCAAGCAAGGCTGTCGCGCCGAACTCACCCAGCGAAATGGTGAACGCGAAGGTCGCAGCGGAAAGCGTGGCGCGGCGCAGGATCGGCCAGTCCACGGTTTGCCAGGCTCGAAACGGCGATGCACCCAAAGAAGCCGCGGCCTGACGCAAGCGATCCGGAATCGAAGCCAGCGCAGGTTGAAGTGTGCGGATGACAAAAGGCAATGCGACCAATGTATGTGCGAGAGGCACGAGCCATGGATACGTGAGCAGGCGGCCAAAGGCAAGGATGAAGCCCAGGCCGAGCGTCACCGCGGAGGCGCCAAGCGGCAGGATCAGAATCGGATCGAGAATCTTTTCGAGGCGGCCCGGTTTTGCAAGCGCCGACGCGGCCGGCAGGCCGAGCAGGAGCGAAAGCAATACGGTGGCGACGGCGTAGCCCAGTGAGTTTATCGCGGCCTGGAACGGCGGGACATAAAAAATGGAATTGTTGCGATTGATGAATAATTCAGTGTAGTAATCGGTGGTGAAACCTGTTTGCAATTGGGCGCGGTCGCCGCGGTCCGCGTCGAGGCGCGAGACGGAGCGCAGAGGCAGGGCGAGCATGGGCAAGACAAAGAGAGCAGAGAGAAGAAAAATGAGGGAGGTAACAAAGATTTTGTCGAGGACGTTTTGGGCTTTGTGAGTCACTGGCGAACGCGGCGCGGTTTGGACTGTTGAATAGGTCAATGTGCGCGTGTAAAGAATGGAAAAGGTCAGCGTGCAGAGCAATTGAATCAATGAGAGCAGAGCGGCCAGCGGAAGGTTGAACAATTGCAGGGCTTGCACATAAATTTCCACCTCGAGGGTGGCGAAGCGCGGCCCGCCCAGCAAAAGAATCACGCCAAAACTGGTGAAGTCAAAGAGAAAGACCAGCAAAGAAGCCGCGAGCAAAGACGGGCGAAGCAGAGGCAGAATCACCTTCCACCAGACGCGAGGCGGGTCCGCGCCGAGGGAACGCGCGACCTGCTCCAGTTTGGGATCGAGCCTCGAGAGCGCGTTGCCCACGATGCGGATGACGATGGTTGTATTGTAGAAAACGTGAGCGAGGAGGATGGCGCCTAAAGTGCCAATAAAAGGGATAAAGGGAGAAGGGGAAAGGGAATGATGAAGCCGGGCAAAAAGATTTGCTAGACCGAGATTAACCCAGCCGCGCGGACCGAGCAGAGCGTTGAAGCCTGCCGCCACGACGACGGTCGGCAACATGAACGGGACGGCGGTCAACGCACGCAAAAGTGATTTGCCGCGAAATTCAAAATGAGCGAAGAGGTAAGCCGAGGGCAGACCGATGAGAAGAGTCAGGAGGGTGGAAAGAATGGCCTGGTAGAAAGTAAAAAGCAGGACGTGAAAAGAAAAAGCGAGATTAGAGGGGTTGAGAGTGGAAGGATCGAAGCTGAAAAAGAGGATGCGAAAAAATGGATAGAAGAAAAAGACCGCCAGGAAGGTCAGCGGGGCAAGCCAGAGGAGGGCGCGGCGAGGGAAGATTGAATTCATGTTTGCGTAGGGGCGGCGCTTCGACTACGCTCAGCGCGAGGCGCCGCCCCTACAAATAATTAATGCAAGACCGCGTCGGTCCAGGCCTGGATCCATGCGTCGCGATTCTGGGCGATGTCGTCAGGGGAAAGAACCGCGGGCTGTGGTGCAGTCTGCGAATATTTGACGAACGCGTCAGGCAGGGCAACATTCGGAACGACAGGATAGACAAACATCTGCGCGGGCATATCGGCCTGGAACTTCTCGCTCAGCATGAAGTCCACGAATTTTTCGGCGAGGGCGCGTTCGCGAGTCCCTTTGAGGATGCCGACAAATTCAATTTGACGGAAGCAGGTGTCGGGTCCAAGAATGGACGCGGTGGGCGAATCCGAAAGCGGAGTGGAAGCAAACATCACTTCCGCGGCGGGACTCGTCCCGTACGAAACGACCATCGGCTGTGGGCCTTTGCCCGATGACCCGCTGAAGTTGGTGTAGTATGCGGTCTCCCATCCATCTACAACGACGAGGCCGTTGGCGCGCAGATCTTTCCAATAGCCGATGTAATTGGGATCGCCGAAATGCTTGACGGTCGCGAGAAGAAACGCGAGGCCCGGCGACGAGGTGGCGGGATTTTCCACCACGAGCAAACCTTTGTATGCGGGTTTGATTAAATCCTCGAGGCTTTGCGGAACAGCGAGGTTGTGCGACGCAAAATACGCTTTGTCGTAATTGATGCACACGTCGCCATAATCAACGGGCAGAGCGCGATGCGACGGATCAAGTTGAAACTCAACGGGAATATTTTTCAACGCGGGCGAGTTGTACGGCACATAAATATCGGCTGTGAGGGCGCGCGACAAAAACGTATTGTCCACGCCGTAGAACACATCGGCCAGCGGCGCGTCTTTGGAAAGGATGGCTTTGTTGAGCGCCGCGCCGGCGTCGCCGCTTTTGATGAATGTGACCTTGGCATTGTTGGCTTGTTCGAAAGATTGAATGACCGTATCCGTCGCGGCAAACGAATCATGCGTCATCACCGTCAGCGTTTGCGGGCCGGACGGTTTTGGCGCACAAGAGACAAGCAGGAAGATGGAAAGTGCAAAATAGAGAATGCGTTTCATAGTTTCCTTTCAATTTATTCTTGGCGACGATGAATGACGAGAAGCAAACCGGATTCGATTTGGATCGCGGCCACATCGCCAATCATTTCATTGCTGATGCCGCGCGTCTTTTCGGGATGCAGTGTCTCCGCGCGAAGCGGCCATTTGAGTCCTTCTGTGCGGATGCCTTCGACGTTCCCGCGCCACGGAATCAACGAGACGAGGTCACCGCTTCTTCCTTCGACCTTTGACCGGCCGCGGCAAAAGAAAACTTCTTCCACGCCGTCATCGAGTCGAGGATCGAGAACGGAGAGTCGGGAGTCGGAGAGCAGAGCGATATTGCCGAGGGTCTGGTCGAGGCGGCCGCCCAGCGCGCCGATGACGATGATGGACGATGGATTTCTCTCCAGCGCGCGCTGAAGCGCGAGTTCCATGTCGGTTTCGTTTTTATCGCGCGGATACAACTCGATGGGCACGTTGGCTTTTTTGAGTTCCCGCATTTCATCCTTCGTGGCAGAATCCATGTCGCCGATGGCGAGATGCGGAGTCAACCCGAGCGCGAGGGCGTGACGCGCGCCTCCGTCCGCGCAGATGAGGACGTCATCCGGTTTAACGAGGGCGCGGGCTTTTTCGAGATCGGGCACGAGGCCGTTGGCGAAGATGAGGATACGAGGCATGCGTTGTTACCCTCACCCCTGCCCCTCTCCCAAAACTGGGAGAGGGGAGAGATGAAAAAAACCATCCTCAGCGGAGGATGGTTGATTTTGAATCTATGTTCCCTCCGCTGGCATGAACCAGATCAGGTAATGCGGGTCGAGCGCGTGACGCTCCTCTCAGCCGGTCGAACCGGCTCCCCGTTCTATGGGTGATGGCAGGTGCAAATATACTCCAAAGTTATGGGTTGTCAACCTTTTGGGTAATTTGTCTTTGAATCAACCACACACCTGCAAAGCAGACCGCGGACGATAGACCGTGGTTTTCATACCGTCCATCGTCTAGCGTCCACCGTCAAAAGATTGCGCCAGCAAACTCTGAAACAACCCCTCCGCCTGACGCTCTGCCTCGGCTTGACGGGCGCGCAGACCCTCCACCCGCGCCGCGACCCGCGCAAATTCCTCTTGCAGGGGGAGAGGGGGAAATATCACTCGAATTTTCTCCAGATTGGAAGTATTTAGTTTTGGTTGAGCGCTTCCAGTGACATAAGGCTCTAAATCAATCATGTTGAGCAAATAGCACAAAAATTGAATGTTTATGCCTTTCATTCTCAAAACATGAGCATGATTGTTCACCCAATATTTACCAGTTGCAATAAAAGCAATTGGCGTTGAACGAGCAAGCAAATTTGCGCCATCTTCAGCGACAAGTAAAGTCTCTTCGTCAAAAATGTATTCTTCAACGTAGTCAATAATGCCAGAAGCGCCGTAGTAAGGATATTGCCCCTTTTTCGTTTGTCGTATTGACGCTTCAACGGGAATGCGCCAAGAATCTAGGCTTTCGGTAACGTCAGCTATTTCAACTCTGTTCCATTTTTTCAAATTTGATTGCGGCTCCCCAAACATCTCCAAAAACACGGACTGGAGCAGGGAATCGGCGAGACGGCGGGCGGCGCGGCGCAGTCCACGCAGGCGGTCGGCGCGCGCCAGCAGGGACGCAATCCGCTTTTGCTCATCCAGCGGGGGGAGGGGGAGTTTTAATTCAGCGAGTTTAGTGGCATTTAACCCGCCTTGAATAGCACCCACTGCGCCAACATCTATTTGTCGCCAATAATCGGGCGTTTGAAAATAATACGCTAAATATTCAGGGTCAATTACGTCTTTGTTCGGACGTATTCTGATTAGATAAGAAGCAAAAACAGAGCCTTTTGGCACATCGTTTCTTATCAAGCCAGTATTTCCAACTGAGCCTGTTCGGGCAAACACAATATCGCCCTCTTGTAATTCATATTTCTTTGCATCCGATTCACTACATTCACAAAAAGGAACTTCAGCCCAATTTATTTTGCCTTGCCGAATATCTGTAATTCGCAAAAACTTATAACCCGTGTCTCTTTCTGTGGCAGACTCGGTTAAGCCATAATCTATTTTCGTGCTGATGGTCTCTAAGTTTACAAATTCCATATTTACCAATTGCTATTCACCATTCACCAACTTACCAAGTTCCTTTATCTCCTCCAACATCACGCTTTCCAGCCTCGCCAACCGTTCCAGCGTCACGGCGGGCTTCTCGTGGTATTCGGCGTCGGCGTCCACCTGGCGGTAGCGGCTGGCGGAGAGGTCGTACTTGCTGGCTTTGACCTGCTCCTTCGTCACCCAAAACTGGCGGGTCAGGCGGTCGAGTTCGGATTGCAGGGGGGCGATTTGCGATTGAAGTTCGGCGAGCCTGGTTTGGGCGTCCGCTAAAGAATTCACCACGGAGCGCACAGAGTTCACAGAGTCTTTCTTTTTGTTTTTCTCCGCGCTCTCCGTGTTCTCTGTGGTGAGAACCGCTTCAAATTGGAGTCGATTGATCTCCGCCTGCAACTTCAGCCGTTCTTCCTTAAGCGGCTGCAACTGCGCGCGCAACTCGGCGATTCTCTGCGCCCGCCGTTCCTGAAAGTCCTTGTCGAAGCGGTTCTTCCAGCATTCCAAAATATCGGGGACGTCGTTCTCGGCGACCTTCACGCGCTTATCGTCCAGCGAAAAACCGTCGTGCGCCATGTCGTAGAACCAGATGTCCTCCGTCCGCCCGCCGCGGGTGAAGAACAAAACCGCCGTGCTGACCCCCGCGTAGGGCTTGAACACGCCCGAAGGCATCGAGACCACGCCGTCGAGACGGTTTTCTTCGATAATCTTCTTGCGAATCTCCACATGGGCGCGGCTGGAGCCGAACAAGACGCCGTCCGGCACAATCACGGCGGCGCGTCCGCCCATATCCAGGGCGCGCAAAATCAGGTGCAGGAAGAGCAGTTCGCTCTTGGTCGTATCCGAGGGCAGGGTGGGGTGAATCGTCCCCTTATCCACCGCGCCCTTGAAGGGCGGGTTCATCAAAATCACGTCGTACTCGCGCTCGTCGTCGAAGGCTTTCGAGAGCGTATCCATGTAAAAAAACTGCGGCGACTCGATTCCGTGCAGCATCAGGTTCATCGAACCGATGCGCAGGATGGTCATGCCCGAATCGTTGTCGAATCCGCGCAGGTACTTGGGCGATTTCATGAAGGCGCGCTCTTCGGGCGTGAGCAAGTCGCCGATGAGATGGTGCGCCTGCCCTTCGGCGTCGTACTCTAAAATCCCCGCCGAGGTGCGCTTCTCCAAAATGTACTGGTGCGCGTTGACGAGGAATCCCGCCGTCCCGCCCGCCAAATCGCCGATGCGCTCGCGCGGCTTCGGGTCGAGCATCTCCACCATCATGCGGATGATGTGGCGCGGCGTGCGGAACTGTCCGTTGCGCCCGGCGATGCTCAGGTGGCTGAGCAGGTACTCGTACAAGTCGCCCTGCGCGTCCTGATTCTGCTCGGAGATTTTCATCTCGTCTATCAGGTTGACCGCTTCCACGAGCAGGCTGGGCTTGTTGATTTTGCACTCCGCCCCGCGCATGTACTCGGCGAAGGATGAGCCTTCTTCTGCGAGGCTGGACAATTTGGGGAAGATGACCTTCTTGAGATGATGGAGCATCTCTTCGGCGGGGAACTTTGTCCAATAGCCCCAGCGCATCTCTTTCGGGACTTTGGGCTGGTACGTTACACCCTTGCGTTTTGCCTGCCTTTCGGCGGCGTTCTCGCGGTCATCCAGGCGTTTGAGGAAGAGCAGATACGAAAACTGCTCAATGGCGTCGAGCGGGTTGGCGAGTCCGCCCGTCCAGAATTTGTCCCAGAGGGCGTCAACTTGGGAACGGAGTTTGGGGTCGGTAAGCATGGGGGAATTTTAACAGGATACACAGGATATACAGGATGTTTTTTTTTTTTTTATTTTATCCTATGCATCCTGTCCATCTTGTTTGACTCATCATGCCCATCCTGTTTATCCGGCTTTCGCAAATTCTTGTATTCGACTTTGGGACGCCCAAAATTAATCAGCAACCCCACTTCGTAGCCTGTGCCTTTGAGATAGTTAATCACCTGTGCGGAATGTTCGGGCGCGAGCGCGCTGACGGCTTTAAGTTCGACAATCACTTTGTCTTCCACCAGCAAATCGGCATAGAAATTTCCCACGTTCTGCCCGCGAAACGTGACCGTAAGCGGAACTTCAGTTTCGACTTTCAGCCCTTTTTGCTTCAAGGCAATGATGAGCGCTTTGTGATAGACCGATTCCAAAAAACCCGCGCCGAGTTCGTTGCTCACTTCAAAGCACGCGGCAAGGATTTGACGGGTCAAGTCTTCGTAGGGTAAGTTCATGGCGTCTCCTTGGTAAGAAACAGGATTGACAGGATATATAGGATATTTTTTGGGGTCAAACAGGATGTACAGGATGTTTTTTTGATTTATCCTGCCTATCCTGTCCATCCTGTCAAATTTAAATCACACCGCCATTTTATTCACAAACGCCACCACCTCATCCACTTCCTCTTCCGTAAACCACCTGTCCACCGCGTCCACGCCGAAACTATCGAGCGGCGGCTCGTACAGGTCAGCGGGTTCGAGATGGCGCTTTTGTAGGAAGACGCTTTGCACGGCGCGCAGGAAGCGAATCTGGTCGGCGTTGTAGCGATGGTCGGCGATGTAACGCTCGAATTGGCGCGTCACCAGTTCGCGGTAATCGGGCAGGGAGTCAATCTCCAACACCTGCCGCACCAATGCCAGGAAGTTATCCGCGCTGTGGGCGAAGACCTTCTTCAGCATGTCGGGCGTCAGTTCCAGGTCGCTTTGCGCCAGTTCGCGGGCGAGAGTCCGCTCCAGGTCGAGCAGCAGGGCGTCATCGGGAATTTCGCCGCGCCGAATCGCCTGCATGGCGGGGTGATTCTCCACCAGTTGCAGGATGCGCTTCTCCACCTTCTCGCGGTACTCGCTGACGTACATCTGCTCGCCGCTTTTGGTCAGCAGGACGTAGCCGCGCAGGGCAATTTCATCGCGCAGGAAGTTGAGTTCGAGAATGCCCGAATCCTTCTGACGTTTCTTCATCATCTCCGCCAGTTCGAGGCGCAGGTCGTCCAGTTCGGCGAAGGATGCGGTTTGAAGATGGGGAACAGTGCAGGCGCGTTTGAGCGTGAGTTGCTTTTGCGTGAGCAGGTTTTCGGGCAGGCTGGCAACGTCTTCGGCGATGGAGAGACACAGGTCATCGGTTGGCTGCCCCTTACGCCGGAGCAGTTTCAGGCGTTCCAGTTTGGCTGCGAAGGTCTCGGCGGGGACGTCCACATCGGCGGCATAACGCAGATGGGGAGCAACGCGCAGGCGCAGTTTCTCCAGGCTGGAGGGCAGCAGGTAATTCCAAAAACCGTCTTCCCAAACATCTTCGATGTCGGGCAGGGCGTGGCGCACCAGGAGCGATTCGCGCGGGATGCGTCCAATCATCGCCCGCAGGTCGGCAATCAGCGCCTGGGCTTCGGTCGAAACAGGATGAACAGGATTGATAGGATGTTTTGCTGAGGTTTCTTTATCCTGTTCATCTTGTCCATCCTGTTGATAAGTTTCGAGCAGGTTCAGGCGGGTATGAAAGAGCCGCACGAGAACGGGCATAGTGGTATCGGCAGTCTCTTTGGCGGCGCGGTCGAAGTTGTTCTCCCAAAAATCGAGAATCAGAAATTCCTTTTTCCCGCCTTCGGGCAGCCAATCCAAAAACCTGCAAGCCGCCTGCGAGCGCGTGCCGCGCCCAATCATCTGCTGTAACTTGATGGGCGACTGCACGGGCTTCATGAAGACGAGATTCATCACTTCGGGAATATCCACGCCCGTATCGAGCATATCCACCGAAATGGCGATGCGCGGCAGGCTGTTCTTCTTGAACGTCTCAACGGGGATGTCGCGGTAGTTGGCTTCGCTGACGATGACCGCCGCCATGCCTGGGTACTGCGGGTAGAGTTCGTAGAAGGCGTCTCTCAAACGAACGGCGTGCTTTTTGGTCATGGCAAAGACGATAGTCTTGCAGGGCATGCCCGACGGGTCGCTGTGGCAAACTTGCATCACTTCTTTCCACTGCTGGTGGAGCGTATCGCGCACGGTCACTTTCTCTTCCAGTTCCGTGCCTTCAAAATTGATGGAATCGGGGTCGTAGCCGTTCTGGATGAGCAGGTTGTGGTCTTCTTCGGAGAGACCATCCCATTTGATTCCCTGCACTTGAAAACGGGTGCGCGCCGCTCGCAGGCTGAAATCCACCAGATAGCCGTCCTTCACCGCCTGCTCGTAGGTGTAGAGATAGGTCGGTTTGTCGTCGTAGCAGTGGAAGGCTTCGAAGGTGTCGCGGTCAATCGAATTGGCGGGAGTGGCGGTCAGCCCAATCATGCGCCCGTCGAAGTAGCGCATCACTTCGCTCCAGCGGTTGAAGATGGAGCGGTGGACTTCATCGAAGATAATCAGGTCGAAGAAGGCGGGCGAGAATTTTTCAAAGATGTTGCTCAGCGTTTGCAACGTGACGGCGTACAGGCGTTGGGTGAACTGCGTATCCCAACTGTGCAGGCGGGCGCAGGGTTCTTGCGGCAGGAATTTCTGGAATCCATCCGTCAGCGCCTGCCGCACCAACTCATCGCGGTCTGCCACGAACAGCACGCGCCGCGCCTGATTGGCGCGCAGGAACAGGTCAATCAGCGCCATCGTGGTGCGGGTTTTACCCGTCCCCGTCGCCATGACGATGAGCGCGCGGCGCTTGCCCTGCTCCAGCGTTTCGCACACCCGCCGAATGGCTTCGTGCTGATAGGAGCGGTCCACAATGTCGGGGTTGATGTTCACCGAGCCGAGCGGCTGGGCGTTCTGCCGCAGATAGAGCAGGTTTTCCAAATCTTCGCGGGTGAAGAACCCCGCCACTTCGCGGCGCGGGGCGTAGCCCACGTCCACAAAATGAATCTCGCGCCCGTTGGCGAGAAACCCAAACGGGCGGAAACTCTGATGCTTTTCAATTTCGGTAACGTAATGGGTCAGTTGCGCTTCAGCGAGTTTGACGTCCACCGCCGTCTTTTTAGCTTCCACCACCGCCAGAATCTCCCCGTTTTCACGGTAGAGGCAGTAATCGCTTACGCCGTTCCAGGGTTCTTTGTCGTAGCCGTCAACGGGAACTTCGATTTTGACCTTGCTGTAGTCGCGCAAATACCAACCCGCATGCTCTAATTGCGGGTCAATCATTTCCTTGCGAGTACGTTCCTCAGTAATTCGCCGCACAATAGCCCCGGCCAATGGGACGAGATAATTTTACATCCGCATCAACTAAAACGCACACAGAAAATGAAAACAATAGCCTGCACCCCATCCGCAATTTAAAAAAATCAACGCACGCGTCGTTTCCACTCCTCCTTCAACTGCAATTCGTGCGGACTGACGCCGGACTCGAGCGCGAGGAAGTCGGTAAGTAAGCGATTGAATTTCGCCGTTTCATCAATCATCGGGAAGTGACCGGAACCTTCGAGGTTGATCTGGTGCATGTGCAGCGGCGAAGTGTTATCGAGCGAGGGAATGGTGATGGAGGGATCGTTTTGTCCGTAGACCAGCAGACAAGGCACAGCCGAGACGCGGAACTGATTGTATAAACTGTCCGCCTGGAAACTGTTCAACGAGGCCGCGACCGCCCGCGGGTCCGATTTGGAGGCGTCGGAGAGAGCCGTCGCGGATTCGGGAGTGCGGCTCGAGAGCCAGTCCACCAGTTCGGGCGCGGTGGCCGTTTTGAGTCGCGCGTTGATCGAGTTGAAGTCCAGCGGACAGTTGACAGCCATGATGCGATCCACACTGCCGGGTTGTTGCGCGGCAAAATAAAATCCCACCAGCGCGCCGAGACCATGACCCACGATGGCGATCTTGCCGATGCCCATTTCATCCAGAAAGCCGGTGAGAAGTTCGGCCTGCTTTTCAAGGGAATATTTCTGCACGTCATGCGTGGTATCGCCGTATCCAAAAAGATCGAGCGCGTAGGCGCGAAAATTCGTTGACGCCACCTGCATAGCGGAGATCCAGTAGCGCCACGAGCCGACCCAGCCATGCAGAAAAACGATGGGGCGGCCGCGTCCCAACGCTTCGTAATGGACAATGGCGTTGTCGAGGATAATGGCGCTCATGGCATTTTCCCTCCTCCTTCCCACCCTGCCCTCCCCTTCCCTCTCCCAATTTTGGGAGAGGGAAGGGGAGGTGGCCGCTCGCCCGCTGTTCTTTGCGGGAAGGCCAGGAGGGGTTAGGTGAGGGCTGAGAAATTACTTCCCAAACTTCAACAAGATGGCTCTCACGCGATCGGTGAGTTGATCGGGCGCGAAAGGCTTGAGCAGATATTCTTCCGCGCCGGCGTCGAGGCCGGTTTGAATTTCAGATTCCTGCCCTTTCGCAGACAGAAACACAATGGGAATATCTTTCAGGTCTTCATTGGCTTTCATCACGCGGCAGGCATCATAGCCCGTCATGCGCGGCATACGGACATCCATGAGGATGAGATCGGGGACTTCACGCGAAGCCAACTGCACGGCTTCCTCCCCGTTCGAGGCCGAGACGACTTCATAGCCGGAGAAGCGTAGAGTAAAAGCGACCAGTTCGCGAATATCGGGTTCGTCTTCAGCGATTAGAATTTTTGCCATTCCATCCTCATCTGCCCTTTTTGTCTTTGTAGACGGGAAGAGTAAAGGAGAACGTGCTTCCCTTTCCGGGAACGCCCTCGCTCTCCATCCAAATCCGTCCGTTGTGCATTTCCACCAATTGCTTCACGATCGGCAGTCCCAAACCGGTGCCCGGTGTGGCGAGCACAAAGGGATGTTCGCCGCGATAGAAGCGTTCAAAAACGCGCTCATGATCGGCCGGCGCGATGCCCACACCGGTATCCATCACATCCACCTGCACATCCCTGCCATTCACAGAGTGGACATGAACCTTGATCGCGCCATGCTCCGGAGTGTAGTGATAGGCGTTATCCAAAAGATTATCAAGGATCTGGCGAACGCGTTCCTGGTCGCCGAGGACGCGCGGCAGAGATTTGGGCGCCTCGAGAGTCACAGCCATGGGCTTGTTCTCTTCCTGCGAGCGGCGTTGAATATCTGCGATCACATCCTGAGCCACCTCGCGCAAATCGAGGGGTTGCGGCGCAAGGATCACTCGTCCGGCCTCGATGCGGGAAATATCCAGCAGGTCGTTGACCAAAATGTTCAAACGATCAATGTTGTTCTTGACCACATTCAGGAAGTGAGATTGATTTTCATTCAACGCGCCCGCCGCGCCCATCAGCAAAATGTCCACGTAACCTTTGATGGCTGTCATCGGCGTGCGGAGTTCATGACTCACGGTCGCAACAAACTCAGACTTCAAGCGGTCCACCTCGACCTCGTGCGTGATGTCGCGGAAGATGGACACCGTGCCGAGGAAGTCGTTCTGCAAAATCACCGGCGCAAGGTGGACGAGGGCGATGCGGCCGTCGCCCAATTCCAATTGCTCGGCATATGTATCGCCCGGCTCATACGAGGCCGGAGCCTCGGACCAGCGGCGAATCGTCTCCATCCACGTCGAAGCGGCCTTGCCGAACAGACCGCCGAATTCATCCAACGGACTTCGCAGAACGCGGCCGGCGTCAATGGCGAGGATGCGTTGCACGGAAGCATTGACAAACGAGATGCGATTATCGGGACCGGTGACCAGCACACCGTCTGCCACGGCTTCGAGGATGGCCTGTGAGCGGCTGGCTTCCTCCTGTTCCTTGCGAAGCATGGAGCCGAGGCGCTCGGCCTGATCGCGAATCAATTCATACAGATGTGCGTTGTTGATCGCGACCGCCACCTGGCTGGCGATGGCTTTGACCAGATTGAGTCCTTCGGGTGTGAAGTAATGTTCTTCGCGGCGGAAGACCATCAACACACCGATCACATCTTCGGCCACCAGCAACGGCGCGACAATGGCGCTGCGATGTTCGCGTGATGTGGAGGAAGACTGCACCCAGCGCGGATCTTCACGTAGATCGTCCACCAAAGCCGCTTCGCGGTTTTGCACCACCCAGCCCGCCAGACCCTCACCAACCTTCAGCGTAAAGCCGCGCCCGCCTTCTTCCGATTTTTCGGAAAGATAACCGTAACCGGCGCGGTAATGCAAAAGATTATCGTCGGCGTGGAGCAACATGATCGTGCCCTGTTCCGCGCCGATGGCATCGTTGAGCAGAGACAGTGTGCGATTGAGCGCCCGGTCGAGATCGAGGCTCGAAGACACCTCGGTCAAGATGCGGAGCAGGGTTTCCGTGTTCTGTTGCTCACGTTGCAATTGTGCGGTGCGCTCGATAACGCGTCGTTCGAGTTCCTGCGCCAGGCGTTGAGTCTCACCAAAGAGGCGCGCATTTTGAATCGCAACCACTGCCTGGTTGCCGAGCGTGCCCAAAATCTGCAAGTCTTCCTCGCCGTAGACGTTGGCCTGATAACTTTGAGCAGAAAGCATACCGATGGTCTTGTTTCCAAGAACAAGCGGAACAGCCAGGATCGCGACCGGCGTGCCGCGCTCTCCCACTGTGATCGCGCCTATCGCATCTGCGTTTTCCGGCCCGTTGATCAGCAGAGGCTGGCCGCTCATGATCACGCGACTGCTCAGGCCTTGTCCAAGCGGCACGCGCATGTTCGGCGTGCGCTGATCTTGATCCATCAGGTACACGCCTTCCACTTCCTGCTTTTCTTCGTCCAGCAGGCTGATAACGAAGGCGTCTACAGGCATGAGGCGCTCGGCAGATTTATGAATTGACTTGTAAATTGCCTCCGCGTCGAGGCTGGCGCCGATCTCGGCGCTGGCCTGATTGAGGATGGCAAATCGTTCAGCGGTCCGCACCGTGGATTGATACAGGCGCGCATTCTCCAAGGCAATGGCCACCTGGTTGGCAATCGTGCGCGCCAATTCAATTTCATTCAGCGAAAATTGCCGGTCGCCCGTGCTTTGAGCAAACAGCAGAGCGCGCAAATTCTGCCCGGTGGCAAGCGGCACAACCAGCAGTGTGTTTGCATCCCCGCCAATGAAGTTCATCAGCGGAACAAGGTCGGCTTCATTGCGGACATCGTTGGTGTTGAAGATGCCCAGCGACTCGCGCAGACGAGCGAACAACGGCGCATCAGGCAGGACCTGAGGCAGGGCCTGGCGCGGTTTGGGCGACGCGGCCACCCACAACGCCTGCCCGCGGTCATCGAACGAAACGACGGATACGCGTTTGAGATTCAGCGCGTGTTGCACTTCTTGCGCGGTGAGGTCGAGAATCTGGCCGGCATCCAGCAACCCGCTCAGCGAGGAGGAGAAACGATTGAGCAACGCGAGGCGTTGAGAACGTTCATCCAATTCGCTGGCGCGTTTGAGACTGTCTTCATACAGATTGGCGTTATCCAGCGCCACCGCCGCCTGGCTGGCGAACGTTGCGGCCAGCTGAATTTGTTCCTTGCTATAAAAATGGGACTGCCACTTTTCAAGCGCGATCACGCCGGTCAATTCGCCTTTGGAAATCATCGGCAAACCCAGCCAGGAGAGGCGCGGCGCTTCCAGGCCGGGGAAGCGCGGGTCTTCGCGCACGTCACCCACCGAGATGGGCTGTCCGCTTTTGATCATTTCCTTGAACAACGCGCTGTCGCTCATGGCTACCGTCAGGCCGAGACGTTTTTCAGTATCAGGGAATCCGCGCGCGGCGGCGACAGTGAGGCGGTCTTTGTCGCGCAACCAGAGCGTGGCCGTATCGAACTCCAGGACGGGTTGCAATTGATCGAGCAGAGAAGCGACCAATTCATCGGAACGCAGGCTCGAGGTCATGGCAGTTGCGACATCGTTCAAAGCCTGCAGTTGGCCGGCGCGTTCCGTCGTCGCGTGAACGAGGCGGACGTTTTCGAGCGAGAGCGCCACCTGTTGAGTCAGTGAAATAATCAGCGCTTCGTCTTCGGCTTTGAAGGCGCCGGGCGTATTGAAGTTATCCAGCACGAGCAAACCAATGCCCTGATCCCCCGCCATGATCGGAATCATCAAACTCGACACAGGTAAACGCCCGCCCGTGCCCTGGCGATACAAGCCCA
>Ga0070741_10001499_pt1 | contig 70746 bp, 72 predicted proteins | sample Coa_R1_4_FD_66440 | JGI IMG/M metagenome (GOLD analysis project Ga0070741, IMG submission 66440) | Surface soil microbial communities from Centralia Pennsylvania, which are recovering from an underground coalmine fire - Coalmine... | ecosystem: Environmental > Terrestrial > Soil > Unclassified ... | reverse complement strand
CCGAAGGGCCGGTCGATCTTCTCTCGGAGAAGGTGGATGAAGACATCGACGACATTGGAGTCGCCGTCGAAGGCGAAGTCCCACACGTGCTCGATGAGCCGGGGGCGCGTCACCACCTCGTCGGCGTGGCGCATGAGGTACTCCAGAAGGGCGAACTCCTTCGGGGTGAGGTCGATCCTGGCATCGCCCCGCCGCACCTCTCGGGAGGCGGGGTCGAGGCTCAGGTCTCCGGCCCGAAGGACCGCCGGCCGCGGCCCGGGCTCCCGGCGTGCGAGCGCCCGCAGCCGCGCGAGGAGCTCCGAGAACGAGAACGGCTTGGTCAGGTAGTCATCCGCTCCCGCGTCGAGGCCCGAGACGCGGTCGCGGACCGCGTCTCGGGCCGTCAGCATGAGCACCGGAGCCCACCGCCCTCTGTCACGGATCCGGCGACAGACCTCGAAGCCGTCGACATCGGGAAGGACGAGATCGAGCACGATCGCGTCGTAGTCGTTCTCGGTGGCCAGCCAGAGGCCGTCCTCGCCGGTTGAGGCCAGATCGACGGCGAATCCTTCCTCGCGAAGGCGCTGCTCCAGCACCTCCGCCATCGGCGGGTGATCTTCGACGACGAGCACGCGCACCCGATCCGAACCTCCCCGGACGCCGGCCTCACGGGTCAGTTGCGCGGATGAGCTTGGCATACTCGTTGCCGCCGGCCATCGTCCGTTCGAGCACGATACCCAGGCCCGGCGCGTACAGCTTTTCATCGACCGTGCCGGGCTCGAGCTGGGTGAACTCGAGGGTTCGCAGAACGCGGTGGAGGCGTCCGAACGGCACGCGAACGGACCCACCGCGGCTCACGACCCACGCCGTGTCCATCGCCTCTCCGCTCAGGCACTCCTGCCGATAGGCGTCGGGGGGCTCTGGGGTGGCCTCCATGATGAGCCCCGGCTTCGCGCCGTTCATTCCTGCCTTCCACGATCCCGAGGTATCGATCGTGCCGTCTGGCGTATAGGCTCTCGTGGCCTCGCCCAGGTACCAGACGTTGCCCCGATCGTCCTGCGCGTACCAGTCCGTCGTCCTCTCGAGGAGCGTGCTCCCATGCCTGGCCACGTCGGTCACGGCGGTAGCCGCGATGCCCTCGATCACCTTCGTCCTGTCGGTCACCGTGACCGTATCGATCTGCGTCCGGCCGTCCTTGATCCCGCGATACACGAGCACCCGCCCGACCGGCAGCGGGAAGAGCGGGTTATCCACGCGACCGACGAAGTGACCCGGATCGAGCACCGGGTGATAGCTGGCCGGACAGGAGGCCGGTGGCCGCGACGGGGGCCGAGGACGCGCAGCGGAGGTCGACGCGATCGCCCCGATCAATACGGCGGCGGCACCGGCGAACGTGACGAGCTTGTTGCCCATGGCGACTCCTTCCCGGTCGATCGGCGCATGGTGCGGCAGGGAAGATGAAGGGATCGTGAAGGCCGTCTCGACGTGGACGAGCTGGGCGCCCGCCTCCGCGAGGCCGGCGTGGCCGCGGTGCTGGGGGTCGGGTCGGCTCCGGCCTGACCAACCCGCTGGCTCGGCTCGGGGCCGATGCCCCGGACTCGGTCTGGTCGATCGACCTCGGGTCCCACGGGGCCTCGACGGGGCGCTACTCTGGTGGCGATGAGCACGCTCACCGCCATCATCGTCCCGTTCCTCGTCATCGCCGCGGTGATCGGCGTCGTCCTGACGCTGAGGGAGCGCGCGCTCGAGCCGGTCGCCGGGGACCGGCGGGCGGCCGTGCGCCCCCTCTGGGGCACGCCGGGTCTGTGGGTCGCCGTGTGCGCCACGCTCCTCCTGCTCGGGCTCTTCGTGGCGCCGAGGCTGCTGGGCGGCGTGTTCCTGTTCCTGCCGTTCATCTGGGTTCGGCGAGGCCGGAGCCGGGATCGGGATCGGCCCGACGCGTGAGGCGCTTCCTCGCTACGCCGATCGGGTGGGTCGCTCTGCTGTTCGTCGAGGGCGCCCTGCTGCTGTTCGTGGCCGACGTGCTGCTGCGAATCCTCCCCGGCCGGTCGAGCACGGTGTGGGGCGTGCTCGCCCTCGCGGCGGCGCTGACGTTCGCGAACTACACGCTGCGGCGCCGGTACCTGCGCTAGCCGCCGCTCCCCGCGCGCCCCAGCGCCCGCTCCGCGAACGCCGCCACCCGCCCTGCCGCCTCCGACTCGCGACGCCAGAAGAAGTGGTCGGTCCCGGGCACGATGTCGACCTCGGCGTTCGGCAACCGCCCGGCGAGGAGCTCGAGCTCGGGACGCGGCGAGAACGTGTCCCCTTGTCCGGACAGGAGCAGAACCGGTCTGCGGAACGTCCGCAGCCCGGAGGGGGGTGGAAGGGCCGGGAGCTCGGACCCGGACTCACCCAGCGGGAGGCCGACGAGCGCGAGTGCGCTCACCCGCTCGTCGTCGAGCGCCTCGCGCAGGGCCACGTTGGCCCCGAAGGACCACCCGCACACGAGGGTAGGCCCGAGGACCAGGCCTCGGACGAACCCGACGGCCGCCCGCACGTCCTCGACCTCGCTGCGTCCTCCGCCGAAGGTCCCCCCGGAGCGCATGACGCCCCGGAAGTTGAACGCGAGCGCGGTCAGGCCGGATCCGGCGAGCGCGTTCCGGATCGCCCAGAGCAGCGGGTGATCTTTGCTGCCGCCCCTGCGGGGCAGCGCGTGACAGAGGACGACGGAACCTCGGGGCTCGCCCTGGGGGCGTCGGATCTCGCCCTCGAGCGAGACGCCGTCGTCGGTCGAGAAACGAACCGGCTCGAGCACGTGGCACGATGGTAGTCGACGTGGACGAGCGGACGTTGGACCGACCGACGGGGTTCGCCATTCGCGACCCCCTGCCGTGGAGCGACCTGGTCGAGGTCGTGGGCACCGGCGAGCAGACCGGTTACGGGCACCTGTTCCTGCCCGAGACCTCGGGCCGGGACGCCTTCGCGACGCTCGCCGGGCTCGCCGCGCACACATCGACGCTGCGACTCGGCACCGGGGTGGTCACGACGGTGTCCCGCCGGGCGGCGACGACGGGCATGGCCGCGACGACCGTCCACGAGCTCTCGGGGGGTCGCCTGATCCTGGGCCTGGGGACCGGGCCGGCGGCCCCGGGGGCACTGCGCCGACTGCGCGAGCTGGTGCTCGCCCTGCGCCGGGCGTTCTCCGGAGAGGTCGCCGAGACCTCGGACGGGGAGCGCTTCCGGCTCGACCTGCGCCCCCCGGAGCCGCCGCCGATCTGGATCGCCGCGCTCGGGCCCGCGGCCGCGCGGCTGGCGGGGGAGGTGGCCGACGGCGTGCTCCTGAACTGGTGCCCGCCCGAGCGCGTCGCCTGGGCCCGCGAGCGGATCCGCGAGGGAGCGGAGCGGGCCGGGCGCGACCCGTCGGCGGTGACGGTTGCCGTCTACGTGCGGGCCTGTGCGGGCCAGGACCCCGAGGCGTCGGCGCTCGCGCTCGGCCGCGCCGCCGGCCAATACGCGTCGTACCCGGCGTATCGGCGACAGTTCGAGGCCGTCGGTCTGGGGGAAGAGGCGCGGGCCGCCGCGGCGGCGTTCGCGGCGGGACGCCCGGAGGCCGTCCCCAAGGCGATCGTCCGCCGGTGCTGCCTGCTGGGCCAGGCGAGCGAGTGCTCGGCCGGGCTCGACGCCTACCGAGAGGCGGGCGCCGACGTTCCGGTCGTCTACCCGGTCCCGGTCATGGAGCCGGTCAGCTCGATCCTGGGGACGCTGTTCGCGCTCGCCCCGCATCCGGCCGTGTCTTCGTAGGTCCAAGGGCGGTTGTCACCCGCCCTCGGGGTCGTATGATTTCCAAGGTCCGCACCGTAGAAAAGGGGAAAACGGATGACGTACACGATCTGCGAGCCCTGCATCGACGTGAAGGACCGGGCCTGCGTCGACGAGTGCCCGGTCGACTGCATCTACGAGGGAGGGCGGATGCTGTACATCCACCCGGACGAGTGCGTGGACTGCGGCGCCTGCGAGCCCGTCTGCCCCGTCACCGCGATCTTCTACGAAGACGACGTGCCCGCCGAGTGGAAGCAGTTCACGCAGATCAACGCGGAGTTCTTCAGCGAGTCCGTGAGCGGTCTCGGCTCGCCCGGGGGCGCCGCGCAGGTCGGCCCCACCACCGTCGACCACCCGGTCGTGGCCGGGTGGGCGGCGGCCGGCTGACCGGTCAGCCGGCGCCCGAACCCGTGCCGCCGTCGGCCACCACGACCCGGAAGGAGGCCCCACCGCCCGGTCGCGGTTCCACCCAGGCGCGGCCGCCGAGCAGCTCGGCGAACCGGGCGACGAGCGCGAGCCCGATCCCCACGCCCGGCGAGTGGCTCGAGGGCTGGGGCCCCTGCCGGAACGGCTCGAAGATCGCCTCGCGGAGCTCCTCGGGGATCCCGGGACCATCGTCCTCCACGGCGATGAGGACGCCGCCTTCCGACGGCTCGACGCGAACCCAGACCCTGGCGTCCTCGGGGGTGTGCCTGGCGGTGTTCGCGAGCAGGTTCTCGACGATCCGCTCGAGCTTGGCGGCGTCGACGCTCACCACGATGGAGGGCGCGCTGACCTGGACCCGGCCCTGGGCGACGAGCTCGGACTCCGCGACGGTTCGACGGACGAGCGCCCCCACGTCCGTCGGACGGAGCTTGGGTTCCACGATCCCCCGAGCGAGCCGGTCCAGATCCAGCAGGTCGGTGACCATCCGGTCGAGCTTGCGCGCGTTGGCGGCGATGCGCCTGGCCATGTCCCTCGCGTCGGGGGCATCGAGGGTGACGTCCTCGCGCTCGAGGGTGACGGCGAGGCCGAGGATCGCCGCGAGGGGCGTTCGCAGATCGTGCGAGACCGCCTGGAGGAACGTGTTCTTCATCTCGTCGAGGGTTCGCAACCGTTCGGTGGCTTCTCGCTCCACCTGAAGGGCACGCTCGAGCTGCTCCTCGGCCAGCTTGCGATCCGTCACGTCGATCATCAGGCCCTGCCAGAAGCGGGGGCGACCGTCGGCATCCAGGACCACCGAGGCCTCGTCGCGGATCCACACGACGCTCCCGTCCTTGGCGAGGACGCGGTACTCCATCGTGAACGGCTCGCCGGTCGCGTTCGTACGGGCATCCTCGGCCGCGACCCGCTCCCGGTCGTCCGGGTGGATGATCTCGCGCCACAGGCCGCCGCTTCCCCCGATCATCTCCTCTGCGGAGTAGCCGAGGATGTCCCTGATGCGCGGGCTGATGTACCGGGTATTGGTGGAGCCCTCTTCGATGACCTGGGTGTAAATGGCCGCCGGCACCTGCTCGACGAGGGTCCGGTACCTGGCCTCCGCCTGCTGGAGGGCCTCCTCGGCCCGCTTGCGCTCGGTGATGTCCAGCATGAACCCCTGCCAGTAGCGGGGGCTGCCAGACTCGTCGCGCACGAGAGCGGCGCCGTCGTGCACCCAGACGTACCGCCCGTCCCTGGCGCGGAACCGGTACTCCGCCGAAAAGGGCTCGCCGGTCGCGTCGGCGCGCGCGTTGGCCTCGAGGACGCCCGGCCTGTCCTCCGGGTGTATTCGGCCGTTCCAGAACTCCGGGCCGGCCCGCCATTCCTCGGGCTCGTAGCCGAAGACCTCGGCCGACTGCGGGCTGATGTAGAACTCGTCGGGATTCCACGGCGAGGGCTCCCGGTAGACGACGGCCGGCAGGTGCTCGACCAGCGCCTGGTACCGGCCGCGGGCTTCCCGGAGCTGCTCCTCGGCGGCCTTCTGGCTGGTGATGTCGATCATCACGCCCTGCCAGAGCAGCGGTGCCCCCTCCGAGTCTCGGACCAGGACGGCCTCGTCGTGGAACCACACCACGCGCCCGTCCGCCGCCACCATCCGGTAGTCCATCGCGAAGGGATCGCCCGTCTCCGAGGTCCGCTCGCTCTCCTCGATGACCCGGGCCGCGTCGTCCGGGTGCAGCAGCGTCGTCCAGAAGCCCGGAATCTGCGACCAGCTCTCGGTCGGATAGCCGAGGATCCGTTCGGCCTGGGGGCTCACGTACAGGATCGAGGACGCGGCATCGTACTCCTCGGTCGCGTACTCCTGGTACGTGACGGCGGGGGTGTGCTCGACGATCGATCGGAAGCGCGACTCGGCCTCCCGGACGTGCTCCTCGTCCAGCCGGCGGCGAATCGCGGCCCCGAGCACGCCGGCCGCCGCCCGGAGCGCGTCGATCTCGACCTGGCTCCACTCGCGCTCGTTCGCGCAGTCGTCGAACCCGATCAGCCCCCACCACTCGCCGGACACGAAGACCGGGACCTCGAGCAGCGACAGGATGCCCTGACGCTCGAGGATCCCCCGCTCGGCCGGGGGGAACTCGCGCACGTGACCCTGGAGCACGGCGCCGCTTCCCAGGATGCGCACCCAGCGGCTCAGGCCCGCGCCCTCCCAGGGGAGGTCCTGCAGCATCGGGTTGTCGATCTCCGGCGTGACGCCCGGGGCCACCCACTCCCAGCGCTGGCTGGTAAGGAGCGATCCGTCGGCGCCCCGGTGGTTCTGGAACACGTAGGCGCGGCTGGCGGAGGTCGCCCGGCCGAGCCTGCGGAGCACCTCGGGGACGACGTCCTCCCAGGCCCGCTCCTCCAGGAAGCGCTGGGCCGCAAAGGCGACGGCCTCCAGCGTGGCGTCACGCCGCAGGGCAGCCTCGGCTCTCGCCCGCGCGGTCTCGACCATGGGCCCGGTCCTCCGAGTTGGCAAGCACGACGCTCACGACCCCGAGGGGGCCGTTCTGGGCAATTATCGGCGCACCCGGTCCGGGTTTGAGCGCTCGAGGGGCCTCAGGCGCCCTCAGCGACCGGGACGAGCCCGGGCGTTCGGCTGCCCTCCGACAGGTGCTCGGAGGGCCAGCGCTCGCGGGACTTCACCGCGAGCTTTCTCATGAGCTCGATCGCGCCCTCGTCCTCGGATCCCGGCCGCCACTCGACGACGCCGTCGGCCACCGCCCGGTCCCAGAGATCCCGGCCCTTGGGGGTCCGGATGATCACGAGCGTCCAGCCCTCGCCCTGACCGAGCCCTCCGAACGAGAGGTCCGCGTGCTCGGCCGTGAAGTCGGGGCAGCGCAGGCACCCTGGGCGCGTGTACTGGTGCGACTTCTTGAGGGAGTAGGTGAGCTCCCGACCGTCCTTCGTGTAGAACAGGAGCTTGCCCTTGATGTTCACCCGCACGATCTCGTCGAGGTCGAGCCCGAGCTCCTTCTGCGCGATCTCCACCATCAGCCCGTCGTAGGTGAAGCTCTTCGAGCACAGGAGCCCGAAGGTCCAGTGAACCTTCTTCGCCCACTTGTTGACCCGCCGGGCGGCCATCGATCCCGGCGCGCTGGCCTGGCATCCCATCCCGACCAGGGCGAGCTTGGACAGGCCCATCTCGGCGGCCTTCAGCATGGCGAGCGGGTTGGGGGAGTACGTGTACCGGGAGCCGGCCGCTGCGAGCACGCCCTCGCGGTCGGTGACGACGGCCGGCTCGCAGTCCCACGGCCGCTCGTCGGAGAGCTTGGAGGTGCAGACCCCGTCGATCTCGCCGTTCTCCAGGCCCCAGATCAGCAGGGCCGAGACGACCCCGCCGTCCTGACCCTGCATGAGAACCTCCGGAGCGGTCGCGCGCGCGAGCACGATCTCGTCGACGTGGCCCATGACTTCGTCGGGCTGACGCGGTTCCCCGAAGAGGAGCCGGTCGATCTCGGGTTCCCACTCACGGAATCGAGGGCACGCGAGGGTGCAGAGCGAGCAACCCTTGTCGCCGTGGGCGCACTTGTCCGGACCGTCCTCCTGCAGCTGGACGGGCTTGTAGTCCTCGTAGCCCAGGACGTGGAAGGGGCACGCCACGATGCACGCGGTACACCCCGTGCACAGACCGGTGGCGACGACCTCGTTGTAGAGGTGCGTCCACTGCGTGTTGTCCTTGGCAGGCACGGATGCAAGCATAGCGCGCGAGCGTGCGGTCGCCTCCGAAACCGGTGGGCCCGCCGGTCCGTAGTACCGCGGGACCAAGGACCCGGGTCGGAGGGGAGCATGAAGATCGCACGTGCTTTCAGGTTTCTTGTGCTGGTGAGCGCCCTGGGGCTTGCGTTTGCCGCCTGCGGCGGTGGCTCCGGAGGTGGACCCGGCTCGAGCCCGTCGGCCGCCGCCGGCGGCGGCACGCCGTCGCTCACCATCCAGGGGTTCGCGTTCAGCCCCGATACCCTGACCGCACCGGCGGGGGATCGGGTGAGGATCGCCATCACCAACGAGGACTCGACCACCCACAGCTTTACGCTCGACGACGGCGGCGCGACGGCGGACGTCCCGCCCGGTCAGACCGTGCGGGTGAGCGTGACGTGGCCGGCGTCCGGGAGCGTCGGCTTCCATTGCCGGTTCCATCCGTCGATGACCGGAACGCTGGCCGTCGCCTGACCTACGGGCGTCGCCCGGTCGCTCAGAGCGAGAACGACTCGCCGCAGGCGCACTCGTGCGTGGCCCGGGGGTTCCGCATCTTCAAGCCGCCGCCGAGCAGCGCGTCGTCGAACTCCAGCGTGGAGCCGTCGACGATCGGGGCGCTGATCGGGTCGATCAGGACGCGCACGCCATGTCGCTCGACCACCCGATCGGCCTCCTCCGGCCCGTCGACGAACGAGAGCTCGTAGGTGAACCCCGAGCACCCCCCCGCGACCACCCGGACGCGCAGGCACGCGGTGGGCCGCCCCTCCCGCTCCGCAAGCGCTCGGACCTTCCGGGCGGCCTTCTCGGTGACCTCGATGACGGCGGTGTCGCTCTCCATGCGTCCAAGGATAACCCCCCGCGCCGCTTCCAGCCCGTGGGGGCCGTGACGACGCGCCGCGGTGAATGACAAAACTGTCATGAGCCGGGTCCGGATTCCCCCTATCACGGCGGCGGGCTCGTCCGATAAGGTACTGGACGTGGGGGTGCGATGGGATCGACCGTCGCGGGAGCTGCGCTTGCGCCGGCGACGAGTGGCCGGATCCTGCTGATCGACGACGAGTCGAGGATCCTCGACTTCGTCAAGCGCGGACTGCAGGCGGAGGGCTACTCGGTCGACTCGGCCATCGAGGGGGCGGATGGCTTGGCGCTCGCCCTGTCGTCCCACTACGACCTGGTCATCCTGGATCTCGTGATGCCGGGGCTCGACGGCAGGGGGGTCCTGCGAGAGTTGCTGTCGCGCAAACCCTCACAGGCGGTCCTCGTCCTGTCGGCCCTGTCGGACACGGCCACGAAGGTCGCCTGCCTGGAGCTCGGCGCGGAGGACTACCTCGCCAAGCCCTTCTCGCTCGACGAGCTCCTGGCGAGGGTCCGCGCCCGACTTCGGGGGGTCGCTCGCACCAGCGCCACGACGATCCGGGCGGGTCGGTTCGTGCTGGATCTGCTCCGTCGCGAGGTCGACACGGGGGGTGGGCCGGTGCCGCTCTCGGAGCGGGAGTTCCTCCTGCTCCAGGAGCTGCTGCGAAACGCGGGAGCGACGGTGTCGAAGGAGCGGCTGCTGTCCTCCGTCTGGGGATATCACTTCGACCCCGGCTCGAACGTCGTGGACGTGTACGTGCGGCGACTGCGCGCCAAGCTCGGCGCGGACGTGATCGTCACCGAACGTGGGGTCGGGTACCGGGTCGATGCCTGAGCGGGCTCGGTGGCCGTGGCGCCGGTACTGGGTGGACGTCGCGTGGGCGGCGTTCGGCGTGGCGAACCTGGTCGCCATGCTCCTGCTTCCGGAGTGGGAGACCGTCCCGTTCCATTTCATCTGGGTGAGCCTCACGTTGCTGTATGGCTTTCGTGTCTGGCGGGTCCGCCCCACGGTCCTGACGCTTGCCGTCGTCATGGTTTCGACCGGCCTGCTGATCGCCGTCGACGTGGCCCGGGGGGCGCAACCCGTGGACGAGATCGCCGAGGTCCCGCTCATGGCCGCGATGTTCGTGGCCATGATGTGGCATGCGCAACGCAGGCTCGTGGCGATGGAGGAGGCCAAGCGGGTCTCGGCCGAGAACCTGCGGCTCCTCGAGCGAGAGCGTCGGTTCGTGCAGGACGCCTCCCACGAGCTTCGCACGCCCATCACGGTGGCCCTCGGTCACGCCCAGCTCATCTCCCGAACGACGCAGGACCCCAAGCTCCGTCAGGACGCGGAGGTGATCGCGGACGAGCTCATGCGGCTCCGCCGCCTCGCCGACCGGCTGCTCGTGCTGGCGGGGCCGGAGGACCCGGGCTTCCTGCAGACGACCGCCATCGACGTGGAGTCGTTCGTGGTCGACGTGTTCCACCGGTGGGCGGCCATGCCCAGGCGGTGGTGCCTCGGCGACCTGGAGGAGGCGATGGTTCAGGCGGATCCCGAGCGGCTGGCCGTGGCGCTCGATGCGTTGCTCGAGAACGCCGTCAAGTACTCGGCCCCGGGAGACTCGATCACGCTGTCCGCGCGCACGGAGGGCCGGAACGTGGTGATCGGCGTCCGGGACTCCGGGGTGGGCATCCCGCCCGAGGATCTCGAACGCGTGTTCAACCGGTTCGCGCGCGCCGGGAACGGGCGGAGCCGAGGAACGGGCGGCTTCGGGCTCGGGCTGTCCATCGTGAAGGCGGTCGCCGAGGCCCACGGCGGCTCGGTTCGGGTCCAGAGCCAGCCGGGCGTCGGCAGCCAGTTCGAGATCGTGCTTCCTGCATCCGGCGACCCCGGACGTCTCCGGCGCCTCACCACTGCGTTCGACCTCGCGGTCTCCTCCGACGGCGCGTCCTGAGGGGGGCCTGCGGCGCCGCGGAGGGCGAGGGTCCCACGGCGCCCGGACCCGTACCATGGGATCATGGGCGCGCAGGAGCTCCGTATGTGGCTCGCGTCGGCCCTCGTGCCCGCGCCACGCGCCGCACCGCCGAGCGGCACCCGGCTCGCCGCAGTGCTCGTGCCGATCGTGACGGAGGATGACGAGCCCTCCGTGATCTTCACCCGACGCACCCAGGATCTTCCGCGCCATCCGGGCGAGATCTCGTTCCCGGGCGGGCTGGAGCACGCCGGGGATGCGGGGTTGCTGGACACGGCGCTCCGGGAGACGGAGGAGGAGCTCGGGCTCGCCAGGCAGGCCGTGGACGTCGTCGGCGCCCTCGAGGCCGTCCACACCACGGTATCCGGCATCCTGATCGTGCCGTTCGTCGGGATGCTCGAGACCCGTCCGGTGCTGCGGCCCAACGCCGCGGAGATCGCGCAGGTGCTCGAGTATCCGCTCCGCGAGCTCGCGCTGGCGGAAGCCCCCGTTCGCCACGCTCGGGGCGATCGTGTCGACCGGGGATTCGCCTACGAGATGGTTGGCGCCACGATCTGGGGGGCGACCGCCCGAATCCTCCACTCCTTGCTCGTGCGGTTGGGGGATCGGACGTGAACGGAGCGTACGCTCCCAGCGACGCGGAGCTTCGCTCGATCCTCGGAGAGGCGAGGACCATCGCGGTGGTCGGGTTGTCCTCCAAGCCCCACCGCGACTCCTACCAGGTAGCGAGCTACCTGCAGCGCAAGGGATACCGGATCATTCCGGTGAACCCGAACGAATCCGAAGTGCTCGGCGAGCGCGCGTACCCCTCGCTGCTGGACGTGCCCGCGGACGTTCGCGTCGATGTCGTGGACGTGTTCCGGCGCGCGGAGGAGACGCCGCCCATCGCGGAGCAGGCCGTCCGCGTGGGGGCCCGCGTCCTCTGGCTCCAGGACGCGATCGTGAACGAGGAGGCGAGGCGGATCGCCGAGGCCGGCGGGCTCGCCGTCGTCATGGGGGTGTGCATCCGACGAACCCGGAGGCGACTGGAGGGGGAGGACTGACCGTGCAGAGATGGGAGTACTTCGTCGCGCCGTTGCTCGAGCACAACCCCGCCGAGATCCTGAACACGTTCGGCGAGGACGGCTGGGAGCTCGTGAGCGTGGTCCAGATCGAGAACCCGGCGGGTGGACGCTCGACGGTCGCCTACCTGAAGCGCCCCAAGGGCTGAGCGTCTACTCGGCCGGCCCGGTCCGGCTCACCGCCTGCCGATTCGCCGGCGCAGGAGCAACAGCCCGCCGATCAGGAGCACGAGGACGACCAGACCGGGACCGGATCTCAGCGCGCCGCCCACGGCTTCGGCCGACGGGCTCGCCGTCGTTGAGGACGCGAGCAGGCCGGCCGCGAGGAGAACGCCGAGGGTCACGCCGGCAGTGTAGTGGGCGACGGCGGTCCGATGGCCCTGCCGGCTCCATGGCCCTGCCGACGCCGTTCCGCTACGATCGGTCAAGGATGCGTCGATCGGACCGCTGCATGCGATGTGGGGTGGCGCTCCCGCCAGGAATGTCGGTTTGCCGCCGCTGCAATCCGGCCGGACTGCCCAGCCCGAGCAGCACGCAGGCCCACGCGACCGTCTTCCTGTCGATGCTGGTCGCGGCGTTCGTGATCGGCCTACTGCTGATGCTCAAGACCTGACGCGGAGCCCGCGTCGGCGACGCCGGCCCGACGCTGACGGCCGACGTCCTTGAACCAGCCGGCCGCCGCCCCCGCGAACACGATGGCCCCGGGGATCAGGACCCAGTGGGCGCCCACGATCCCGACGACGAGCACCAGGGCGGCGATCGAGAAGACGAACGGCCAGATGCTGGGCGCGGCCGCTTCCGGCCCTTCTGCGTGCTCTTCCGCGGCCGGGCCGGCCGGGCCGCCGGCGTCTTCCGGCGACGAGGGCCCGCGGACCGCGCGGCGCAGCACCAGGCCGACGTACGCGAAGGCGACCGCGCAGAGCAGCAGCAGGACGGCGCCCTCGCGCTCGTGCGCGGTGACCCCGTACACGGCGCCGGCCACCAGGAGCGCGAGGGCGATCCCGAACCCGATGCGCATTCCGATCCTCATGGCTCCGTCACCTCGGGACCGCAACGTAGTAGACCGTGAAGAGCCCGAGCCACACAATGTCGACGAAGTGCCAGTAGATCGCGGCCGCCTCGACCGGCTCGTGGTGGCGCTGGGAGATCTGCCCGGTGAGGGTCTGGGCGCCGACCACGGAGAGCAGGACGACCCCTCCGACGACGTGGGCCATGTGGAGGCCCGTCATCACGTAGAAGAGCGAGGGATAGATCCCGCCCTTGATCCCGAACGTGAGCTGCGAGTAGTCGTAGGCCTGCAGCGCGAGGAAGCAAACTCCGAGCAGGATCGTGAGCAGCAGCAGGCGCTCGAACGTGGCCACGCGCCCGCGCGCGACGGCCCGAAGGCCGAGCTGCAGCACGATGCTGCTCGTCACGAGGATCGCGGTGAGCACGGCGGGGATCGAGATCTCGGGCGTCCCGACCGAGGCCGGGGGCCACACCTTGGCCTGGGAGCGGAACTGGAAGTATCCGGCGAAGAAGGCGGCGAAGAACATCGCCTCGCCCGCGACGAACAGGACCATGCCCATAACCGGGCTGCTGGTGCGCCGGACGGCCCGCTCGTCGACCTGCAGGTCGGTGGCGCTCACGAAGATCCCTCCTCTCCCGCGAGCCCCTGCGCGGCGAGCCGCAGATCGCGGACCGGACGGAGAGAGTGGACCTCGGGCAGGCGGTCGAAGTTGTGCGGCGGGGGAGGCGAGCTCGTCGCCCACTCCAGCGAGTTGGACGTGCCCCAGGCGTCGTCGGGCGCCTCACGGGGCTTGCGCAGAGAGACGAAGACGTTGACGAAGAAGAGGACCATCGAGATCGCGATGATGTAGGCGCCCACCGTCTCGAGGGTGTTCAGACCCGTCCACCCGCGGTTCGCCGCGTAGTCCGCCACCCGTCGGGGCATCCCGCGCAGCCCCAGGATGTGCATCGGAAAGAACGTCAGGTTGAACCCCACGAACTGGACCCAGAACTGCCAGATCCCCAGCTTCCTCGAGAGGTACCGGCCGGTGATCTTCGGGAACCAGAAGAACAGGCCCGCCATGATTCCGAACACGGTGCCGCCGAACAGCACGTAGTGGATGTGGGCCACCACCCAGTACGTGTCGTGGAGCGCGAAGTCCATGGCCGGCGCCGCCTGCCAGACCCCGTCGATGCCCCCGACGAGGAACAGGCCGATGAACCCGAGCGCGAACATCATCGGAGGCTCGAACCGCAGCTTGCCCTTCCAGAGGGTGGCGAGCCAGTTGAAGAAGAGAACGCCGGTCGGGATCGAGATCATCTCGGTCGTCGCGCTGAAGAACGGCAGCTCGACGGCACCGGTGACGAACATGTGGTGGGCCCACACGGTGAACGAGAGCGTGGCGATCATGAGGAAGGCGAGCACCACGCCGCGGTAGCCGAACAGCGGCTTGCCCGAGAACACCGGCAGGATCTCGCTGACGATCGCCCAGGCCGTGAGGATCAGGATGTACACCTCGGGGTGTCCGAAGAACCAGAACGTGTTCTGGTACAGGAGGGGGCTTCCACCGCGCGAGGCATCGAAGAACACCGTGCCGAGGTGCCGGTCGGCGAAGAGCATCACCATCGCGGCGGTGAGGACGGGCGCCGCGAGCGCGACCAGCAGCGAGGTGGTGAGCACGCCCCAGCAGAAGATCGGCATCCGGAACATCGTCATGCCGGGGGCGCGCATGCGCAGGATCGTGACGATGAAGTTGATCGCGCCCAGGATCGAGGACACCCCGACGATCACGATGCCGAGGATCCACAGATCCATGCCGGCCCCGCCCTGCACCGAGAGGGGTGCGAACGCCGTCCAGCCGGACGCGCCGGCGCCGCCCTTCACGAGAAAGCCCGACAGGACCGTGAGCCCCCCGACCGGCAGCAGCCAGAACGACAGGGCGTTGATCCGCGGGAACGCCATGTCGAGCGCCCCGATCTGCAGGGGAACGAGGTAGTTCCCGAACGCCGCGAGCATCGGGAAGATGAACAGGAAGATCATGAGCGTACCGTGCTCGGTGAAGACCTGGTCGTACGCGCGCGGCGACAGGAGCTGCTGGCCCGGTCGCGCGAGCTCGGTCCGCATGAGCAGAGCGAAGATCCCGGCGATCACGAAGAAGGCCAGGGAGTTGATGATGTACAGGATCCCGATGCGCTTGTGGTCCGTCGTGGTGAGCCACGACAGCAGGCGGCGCCCGAACGGCTCGGGACGAGCGACCGGGCGAGCTTCGGTGATGGCCACGATCAGCTCCCTTTCTGTCCGGACGGAGGGTTCCCGACGATGAACACCCCCGACATCGCCGGCCCGTGCACGTTGCACTGGAAGTAGTAGCGACCCGGCTGGAGGGTTGGGATCGTCTCGGTCCTCGTGGCGACGCCGGGGAACTTGCCGCTGGCGAAGAACTGGTGCGCCGTGTCGATCCCGTTCCAGATCGCGAAGTTGTGGTCGATGCCCCCGTCGTCGTTGGTGATCGTGAGCGCGATCTGCGTGCCCGCCGGCACGTGGATGCAGTTCGTGTCCCACGAGATGTTGTGGGCCGTGATGTGGACGGAAGCGCCGCTCGTCTGCGGGCAGTTGATGCTCAGGGCCGCCTTCCGCTCCTGCTTCACCCACGCCATGAAGTCGGTCGGCGTGACGACCCGGACCACGAACCGCATCTGGTAGTGGCCGAGCCCGCAGTACTCCGCGCACTGCCCCTGGAACGTCCCGAGCCGGTTGGGGGTCCAGGTGAAGTCGTTCGGATGGCCCGGCATGGCGTTTCGCATGAAGTAGAACGCCGGTACGAAGAACTCGTGCATCACGTCGTTCGACACGATGTGGATGTGGATCGGCTCGTCGACCGGAACCTCCATGACGAGGGGGCGGACGAAGCTCTTTCCGCTCACCACCACGCCCTCGTTCTCGTAGAAGGCCGACCACTGCCACTGGGAGCCCGTGATATCGATGACCTCCGGTGACTGGGGGTTCTGCTCGACGCGCGCCAGCGTGATCTCGCCGAACGGGTACAGCGTGGCGACGATGACGGTCCCGATCAGGAAGAAGAGGAGGATCATCCGGTTCGTGCCGTGCCACTGGGGCCCCTCATCCTCGTCGGCCCGCCGACGCCGATACCGGACGATCGCCCAGAGCAGGGCTCCCTCCACGCCTACGAAGACGAGGGTGGCCAGCGCGAGCGTGATGTAGAAGAGGCGATGGGTCTCCTGCGCCTGTTCGGTGGCGGGCTGCTGCGTGCATCCCGCGAGGCACGCGCCGGCGACGGCCATGGCGAGCCCGCGCAGCGAACGGCGAAGCGTCGTCGATCGCATCGGGTGGGAGGGCTACGTCACCTTGAACTGGAAGACCATGCCGATTGCGGCATGGGGCGGGCCGTTCTCCTGACCGTTCGGCTTGCCCGTCTGCCAGCAGGCGATCGCGTAGTTGCCCGGCGGCAGGTACAGGGTCTCGATCACGCTCGCGCCGGTGTCGGCCGGCCCGAAATCGCCGCCGATGTGGAGCCATTCGTCCTCCGAGTCGGGGCCCTTGGCCTTCGCCTCGTTGATCACGTCCTGGGCGGTCTTCCCCGGCGGCAGCGCGATCGGGATCATCTCGTGCGTGATGGGGAACGACTCCTGGTTCTCGAACCGGAACATGTGGAGCCCGGAGGGCAGGGTGGCCGGCATCCCGTGGTACCGGAACTTCTGTACGAACACGGTCGTCAGCGGGGGCAAGCCCGATGCGTTGGAGCTCTTTGAGCAGGCGGTGGAGACCATCGCCAACACCCCCGCCAGTGCCAGCATCTTCCTGCCCAGGTGGCATCTGCCTCGAGTCGTCATCGGCACCCCCACGTCCTCGCCGATCCGCTCGGCCCGCGGCCGGCGGCCGCCACCGCTGTGGCGTGTAGCTTCCACATACCATCCGCGGTGCGGGCCGGGCAGCCACGCAGCGCAAAGATGACGATGCCGTAATGCGGCCCCCGCCCGCACTTGGGGCGTCACGTGCGCCGGCGCGGACGACCATGACAGCCGTGACATGTGGCGATCCGTCGAGGCACCGTACGATCGGGCCGTGGCAGGAACGTGGGGCGAACCCCATCGCCCGACCGGCCGGTGCGGCGGTCAGCCCACCGGCGCTCGTCGGCGATGATCGGGGTCGCCGGACTCCGGCCGGCCCCGCTCCTTCCGCTCGCCGCGGTCGCGGGCACCTATGTCGTTGGGGTGCGCCGGGTCCGGCGGGGTCGCGCTCCGTCGGCGTGGAGCGCGGCGCGCGCGGCGTCGTTCCTGTCGGGGATCGGGGTGATGGCCGTGGCGCTCGAGCCGCCGTTGGACGGGTACGCCGACCGCCTGCTGTCGGTGCACATGGTCCAGCACCTGCTGCTCATGCAGGTCGCCGCGCCGCTGCTGCTGCTCGGACGGCCGGTCACGCTGGCCCTCGCGGCGACGCGGCCCTCGACCCGGGCGCGGATGGCGGCGCTCGTCCACCGGCCCATCGCGCGAGCCCTCGCGTCGCCCGCCTTCGGCTTCGCGAGCCTCGGCGTGGTGCTCTGGGGGTCGCACTTCACCTCGTGGTACGAGGCCGCGCTCTCCGACGAGGCGCTCCACGCGCTCGAGCATCTCGCGTACCTCATCGGCGCCCTGCTGTTTTGGTGGCCGGTGATCGGGCGCGATCCTGGCGCCGCCCGCCTGTCGCACCCGGGCCGGATCCTCTACCTGTTCCTGGCGATGCCCGTGCAGTCGCTCCTCGGCTTCGTGATCACGTCGGCCGACCACGTCCTCTATCCCCACTACGCGGCGGTGGCTCGAGCGCTCGGCGGTTCGGCGCTCGCCGATCAACGGCTCGGCGGGACGCTCATGTGGGAGGGATCCATGCTGGTGGGCGTCGTGGCGCTCTCCGCGGTGCTCCTGGACTGGATGGCGCAGGACGAGCGGGTCGCCCGGCGCATGGACGCGCGGATGGGTCGCGTGGGTCGAGCGGCGGCGGTTGCCGGTCGAGAGGCGTCGGACGGCGAGGCGTCCTGAATCGTGAATGCCTGTAGCCGCGCTTTGAGTTCAGGCCGCTGGCGTCTCCAGGGGTTCGAGGGTGACCTTCTGGCCGAGACGTTCGAGCTGGGCGACAAGCCGACGGATGTGGGCCTGCTCCGAGAGCCGGGTCTCGAAGGAGTCGCCGCCGAGCTCGGCGTAGGGCTCGTGGCGGTCGAGCAGGTGATCGGCGATCACCAGGATCGAGTGGCCGACGGCCACCGCGGCCCGCTTCTTCCCCCGACGGCCGGCGAGCCGCCAGAGCCGGGCGGCCACGTAGGTGTTCTTGGCGCGGAGCCCCGCTCGAGCCAGGTTGGCGAGCACCGCGGCGTCCCGTTCGCCGGCGATCAGCGCCTCGTTCATAGCCCGGCCGGACACGCTCAGGGTCTGAGAGGCGGGCGCTCGGCACCAAGCACACGCGACGTCGCCGGACGACCGCATCATTCTCATCCGTCGCGGGGAGCCCCGTCAGGGGCCGGAGGAAACTGATGCAGGGACGGGGCGGTCTCGGGTGGCCCGGCCGGGCGGCCCTGGCCGGCGCGGTCGTGGTCGCGCTCACGGGGGCCTGGTGGTCGCTTTGGCGTGACGGCGGCGGGTCGAACGCCGCATCGCGAGGCGCGGTGGCCCCGGGGCGTCCGGAGGCCGTGGATCGCCCGGCCCCCCAGCTCACCTTGCCCCGGCTGGGCGGCGGGGGCGTCGTGCGGGTGGGTGGCCGGGACGGCAGGGTGACCGTCGTGAACTTCTGGGCGTCGTGGTGCGCCGCCTGCCGGACGGAGACGCCGGAGCTCGCGAGCCTGTGGAGGGTCTACCGTGCGCGGTCGGTCCGGTTCGTGGGCATCGACTACGGGGACCGGACGAAGGCCGCGCTCGCGTTCGCCCGTGCGTACGGCATGGACTACCCGAGCGGGGTCGACGCAGGCGGCGCCGCCGGGGACGCGTTTGGAATCTTCGGCCTGCCCACCACGTTCATCATCGGGCCCGACGGGCGGCTCCGGTACGTCGTGACCGGCAAGGTGGATCCCGCGCCGTTCCAAGCGGCGCTCGACTCGGTACTCCAGGAGATCCAAGGGGGCCCGGGGTGAGGCGGTGGGCCGGTCCGATGGCGGGCGTCTGCGCGCTCCTGCTGGCGGCGTGCACGCCGGCGGGTGGGTCCGCGTCGCCGCGGGCTGCGCGTCCCGCGTCGGCGACTCCGGCTCCGGACTTCACCTTGACGGATCAGTTCGGCCACGCCCAGACGCTGTCGGACTTCCGTGGTCGCGCCGTCCTGCTGACCTTCGTCGACAGCACGTGCACGACGATCTGCCCGCTGACCGCGCAGCTGATGTGGCGGGCGAGAGAGGACCTCGGCACCGCGATCCCCGTCCAGCTCCTTGCCGTGAACGCGAACCCGAGGTCGACCTCGGTCTCGGCGGTGCGACGCTGGTCGATCCGACACGGCATGCTGCGGCGGTGGCTGTTCCTCACGGGATCGCTCGAGGAGCTGAGGTCCGTGTGGCAGCGCTACGGGATCGAGGCGAGGATCGTCCACGGGGACGTCGACCACACGGCGGTGATCTACCTCATCGATCCGAAGGGGCGCGTGCGCGCGGCCTTCCCCATCGCCCAGGCGCGTGGGATCGGCGCCGAGGCGCAGACGATCGCGGACGCGATACGGGCGGTGGGCGCTCCCCGCTCGGCCAGTCCAGGAAGCTGAGCTCGGTCCGGCCGCCGAGCCCGTACCCCTACTCGGACGTGCGGCAGACCGCGTCGAGGCGGTCGCAGATGAGCTCCGGGGCCGTGCCCTTGATCAGATACGCCGCGGCCCCCGCGTCGGCGGCCGCCGAGGCGAGCGCGGGGTCGTCGTAGGCGGACAGCGCGATCACCCGGGCCCCCGGGACGTGCTGAAGGATCTCGCGCGTCGCGTCGATCCCGTTCTTGCCCGGCATCCGGATGTCCATGAGCACGATGTCGGGTCGGAGCTCGAGCGCCGTCGCCACCGCGACCGCGCCGTCCTCGGCCAGGCCGACGACGTCGAATCCGCAGTCGGCCAGCATGTCGTGAAGCGCCGACCGAACCTCGGGGTCGTCGTCGACGACGAGCACCCGGCACGCGGCCGTCCTCGCGCTCACGACGCTCCCAGACGGACGGATCATGCCTTCATGCATCGGAAGGGATCCGCCGCCTCCTGAGCCGGACCGCTCAGTTGCCGGAGTCCAGAGCCGCGGCCAGGTCGCCGACGAGGTCCTCGGGGTGCTCGATCCCCACGGAGAGGCGGACGAGGGTCTCCGGCACCTCGAGCGCTGAGCCGGTCACGCTGGCGTGAGTCATCGGCGCGGGGAGCTCGATCAGGGATTCCACGCCGCCCAGCGACTCCGCGAGGAAGAACAGCCGGGTCCGCTGGGCAACGCGGACGGCCTCCTCCTTGGAGCCCATCTCGAAGGAGACCATCCCGCCGAAGTCCCGCATCTGCCGCACGGCGACCTCGAATCCCGGGTGCCCGGGAAGGCCTGGGTAGTGGACCCTCGTGACCCTGGGGTGGCCCCGCAGGAGCTCGACGATCGCCCGGGCGCCTCGGCAGTGCGCCTCCATCCGGACGGCGAGGGTCTTGAGACCGCGGAGGGCCAGGTAGCAGTCCATCGGTCCCGGGACCGCCCCCACCGCGTTCTGCAGGAAGGCCAGCCGCTCGGCCAGCTCCTCGTCGCTCGTGACGATCGCCCCGCCGACGAGGTCGGAGTGTCCGCCGAGGTACTTGGTCACCGAGTGGACGACGACGTCGGCCCCGAGCTCGAGCGGCCGCTGCAGGTAGGGCGTCGCGAACGTGTTGTCGACCACGCAGCGGGCGCCGCCGGCGTGGGCGATCTCGGCGACCGCGGCCACGTCGATCACCTTGAGCAGCGGGTTGGTCGGGGTCTCCACCCAGATCACGCGGGTCTCGTCTCGGGCCGCCGACGCGACCGCCTGCGGGTCGGTCATGTCGACCACGTCGAACGCGAGGCCCCAGCCTGCGAGAACGCGGGAGAGGAGCCGGTAGGTGCCTCCGTAGACGTCGTTCCCGAGCAGGACGTGGTCTCCCGGAGCGAGCGTGAGCAGCAGGGTGGCCTCGGCGGCGAGCCCCGAGGCGAAGGCCAGGCACCGCGCCCCACCCTCGAGCGAGGCGAGCGCCGTCTGGAACGCCTCGCGCGTGGGGTTGCCGCCTCGTGCGTAGTCGTATCGCTTCGGCCGGCCGACCTCTGGCTGGGCGTAGGTCGAGGTCTGGTAGATCGGCACGTTGACGGCCCCGAACTGGGGCTCCGGGTCCTGCCCGGCGTGGATCGCCCGCGTCTCGAACCTCATCGCATCTCCGGGGGAAGCTCCCACCCTCTCCTCCTCAGCTCGTCGACGGCCTGCTGACCCTGGCGCGCCGCCCGCCACAGCGCGGACTTGCGTTTGGCATCGTGTCCCGGCGCGAACTCGGCTCCGGTGAGCGCGACGCAGGCCGGATCGCCGCATCGGCACGCGGCCAGCCCGGGGAGCGGCGGCTGCCCGTCCGGTTCCCTCGGCGTCTCGCCCCGCCGGTACGGGTGGGCCGGAAGCGTCGGCGCCGGCAGGACGATCACGCCCTCGGCGGGATCGCCGGGCGCGCTGAAACGGCGTTCGAGCGCGAGCAGACCCGTGAGCGCGGCGAGTGCGGCGTCGACCTGGTCGGCCGACCGAAGGGCCGAGACGTCGACCCCGCGCCCGGCGAGCACCGAACGGCGCCATCGGTGCTTGGGAACCGAGGTGGGCGGCAGGCAGCCGGCCAGAACGACCGCCGAGGCGTGCGGGAACACCTCGATGGCGGTCCCGGCGACCCGCCCTCCCCGGTAGCGCGGGTAGCGATCGGCGATTCGCGCGAAGGTCTCGAAGCCCACCGTCATCCACTCGTAGAACGGGTGGTCGGCCATCCGGGCATCCGAGGGCGTGTTGAAGCACTGGATGCCGAACCAGCGGAGCTCGCGCTCCGTGACCCGCGACCTTCCCGAGCGCGCCCACGCCGGCGGCGAGTCGACGGCGACGACGTCTGGTCGCATGCGCTCCAGGACCATCGGGAGGTCGCCGGGACGCACCCCTCGCTCCGCCTCGAGGACGCAGCGCGATCCGTCGAGAAGCACCAGGTCGAGGCCCTTGCGGACGCCGACGTCGATGCCGAGCGCGCGCACGCCCGGCCCTCTAGCCGGCCCGGCCGTGGGCGAGGAACTCGAGGAGGTCGCTCCTGGTCAGCACGCCGAGGGCGCGGCCGGACTCGACGACCAGGACCGCCGGACCGTGCTGGAGCGCCTCGAAGGCGACCTCGATCGGCTCGTCGCGCTCGACCATCGCGATCGGGGGCCCCATCACCTCGGCCACGTCGGCCTGCAGGGCGTCGGGGTCGCGGAAGATCCGGTCCAGGAGGGTACGCTCCCGGATCGAGCCCACGAACTGCGCGAGATCCGACGCGTCCTCGCGCACGACGGGCGCCTGCGAGATCCCGAACTGCTGAAGGACGTCGATCGCGTGGCGGACCTTGTCGTGCGCCCCCACGGTCACGAGCTGCGGGATGCCCGCCGGCTTCGCGGCGAGCACGGCGTCGACCCGAACCACCTCCGGGCGCTCCAGCAGCCCGTACTGCAGGAGCCAGGGGTCCGAGTAGAGCTTGGAGAGGTAGTTGCGGCCGGTGTCGGGCAAGATCACCACCATCGTCGTGCGCTCGTCCAGCTCGCGGGCGACCTCGAGCGCGGCGAACAGGGCCGTCCCGGAGGATCCCCCGACCAGGATCCCCTCCTGACGCGCGATGGCCCGCGCGGTCCGGAACGCGTCCCGGTCGGAGACCCGGACCCACCGGTCGACCACGGCCGGGTCGAACGTCTCGGGCAGGAAGTCCTCGCCGATCCCCTCGGTGAGGTAGGGGTGGACCTCTCCGCCCGACAGCAGCGAGCCCTCCGGATCCGCGCCGACCACCAGCAGGTCCGGCTTGCGCTCCTTCAGGTACCGGGCGGTTCCCGTGATCGTGCCGCCGGTGCCGACCCCCGCCACCAGCACGTCGACGGTTCCGTCGGTCTGCTCCCAGATCTCGGGACCGGTGGTCTCGTAGTGCGCGCGCGGGTTCTCCTGGTTGAAGTACTGGTTCGGCTGGAACGCGTTCGGGATCTCCTCGGTGAGCCGGTCGGCGACCCGGTAGTAGGACTCCGGGGACTCCGGCGGGACGGCGGTGGGGGTGATGACCACCTCGGCGCCGTACGCGCGGAGCAGCGCGACCTTCTCCTGGCTCATCTCGTCGGGCATCACGAAGATGCACCGGTAGCCCTTGATGGAGGCGGCGATCGCGAGCCCGTGTCCGGTGTTGCCCGAGGTCGGCTCGACGATCGTGCCTCCCGGCTTGAGCAGGCCGGCGCGCTCGGCGGCCTCGATCATTCGAAGCCCGATGCGGTCCTTGACGCTGCCCCCGGGGTTCAGCATCTCGAGCTTGCCCAGCACGGTGGGGCGCACGCCGCGCGTCACCCGGCGGAGGCGGACGAGGGGCGTTCGGCCGACCGCGTCGAGGAACGTCTCCAGCACCTGCACGTCGACCCCCCTGGCTCCGCCGATCCGGCCCCCTATTGTGCTTTACTCGCGCCGAAGCGTCCCGAGCGAGGACCGGAGGCGCGGTGGGCGGCGACTCGGAGCCCCATCCGAGCGAATCAGTGCTCGTGGTCGAGGACGACCGGTTCATCGCACGGCTGCTGCAGGTCGAGCTGACCGGCGCCGGGTACGAGGTTCGGCTGGCGAGCGACGGGGTCGAGGCCCTCGAGGCCGCCTTCGAGCGCTGCCCCGACCTCGTCCTCGCCGACGTCATGATGCCGAACATGGACGGCTTCGAGATGACCCGCAGGCTCCGCGAGGACCCGAGGACGGAGGGCGTGAGCATCATCATGCTCACGGCGCGGGGCCTCGCGGCCGACAAGCTCGAGGGGCTCACGGCCGGCGCCGACGACTACCTCGTGAAGCCCTTCGACAACGAGGAGCTGCTCGCCCGGGTGCGCGGGGTCCTTCGGCGCGCCGCGTACATGCGGGCGGTCTCGCCGCTCACCGGTCTGCCGGGGAACGTCCGCATCGAGGACGAGATCCAGGCCCGGGTGAGGGCGCGCGAGCCCTTCGCGCTCATGTACCTGGACCTGGACAACTTCAAGGCGTACAGCGACCGGTACGGGTTCGTGCGCGGTGACGAGGTGCTCAGGTCGACCGGACGGCTCATCCGCGACGTCGCGAAGGCCGTCGCCGGCCCCACCACGTTCGTGGGCCACATCGGAGGAGACGACTTCGTGATCGTCACCTCGCCCGAGCTCGCCGTTCCGGTCGCCGAGGAGATCATCCGACGGTTCGACGCCCTGGCGCCGACGCTGTACGACGCGGCGGATGCGGACCGCGGCTACATCGAGTCCGAGGACCGTCAGGGAACGCGCCGGCGGTTCCCGCTGCTCTCGATCTCCATCGGCATCGCCACCACCCAGGTCCGGGCGTTCCAGCATCGCGCCGAGGTGGTGGAGGTGGCCACGGAGCTCAAGAACTTCGCCAAGCGAACGGCCGGCTCGTCCTACGCCGTGGACCGGAGGAGCGCGTGAGCCGGGTGCGACGCTTCATCCAGGACCGGCCCGCGCCGATGATGTTCCGGTGGGCGGGGGGACCGACGTGACCGCCGATGCCGGGGCCGAGGAGTCCGGACGCCCCACCCCGCCCGCCGAGTCCGTCCTGGTCGTGGACGACGATCCGTTCATCGCCCGGCTGCTCGAGATCGAGCTCCGTGCGGCGGGGTACGCGGTCCGCGTCGCCTCCGACGGCGAGCAGGCGCTCGCGCTCGTGCACCAGGAGCCTCCGGACCTCGTCCTCGCCGACGTCATGATGCCGAACATGGACGGCTTCGAGCTGACCCGACGCCTGCGTCGGGACAGCCGAACCAGCTCGGTGAGCGTGATCATGCTGACGGCTCGCGGGCTGTCGGCGGATAAGCTTGAGGGCTTCTCGGTCGGCGCCGACGACTACATCGTCAAGCCGTTCGACACGCCGGAGCTGCTGGCCAGGATCCGCGGCGTGCTCCGTCGGGCCAAGGAGATGCGCGCGCAGTCGCCGCTCACGGCGCTTCCGGGCAACGTCCGCATCGAGGAGGAGATCGAGCGCCGCGTGCGCTCCGGCGAGCCGTTCGCGATCCTCTACTCGGACCTTGACCACTTCAAGGCCTACAACGATCACTACGGGTTTCTCCGGGGCGACCGGGTGATCCAGTTCACCGCCCGCCTCATCCAGGAGACGGCGCTCGAGGTGGGCGGCGAGGGAACGTTCGTCGGGCACGTCGGCGGCGACGACTTCGTGATCACGTGTGCGGCCGAGCAGGCGGAGGCGATCGCGCGGGCGATCGTCGACCGGTTCGATCGGGAGATCCCCGATCACTACGACCCGACGGACCGGGCACGGGGGTTCATCGAGGTCGTCGACCGGCGTGGCGAGACCCAGCGCTTCCCCATCCTGTCGATCTCCATCGGCATCGCCTCGAGCGCTCGCCGCCGCTTCTCGCACTTCGCGGAGGCGGTGGCGGTCGCGACCGAGATGAAGGCCTACACCAAGGGCGAGCGTGGCTCGTCCTTCGCCGTGGATCGGCGCGGGTCGTAGGGTCTCGGGGCGGAGCGATCAGGCCTCGGGTCGTAGGGTCTCGGGGCGCGGAGCGATCAGGCCTCGGGTTCCACGAACGCGGGAAAGCTGAGGACGAAGGTGCTCCCGCCGCCCTCGCGCGGGACCACGCCGATCGAGCCGCCGTGCGCCCGCATGATCCTTCGGGCCAGGTACAAGCCGATCCCGAGCCCCTCGTGCGACCTGGTCGTGCTGCTGTCGCCCTGGGTGAAGGCCTCGAAGATGGCCTCCCGCCGGTCGTCGGGAACCCCCGGCCCGCGATCGGAGATCGCGATCTCGAGCTCGGGGCCGACGACCATCGCGTCCACCTCGACGGGCGCGTCCTCGGGGGAGAGGGCGAGCGCGTTCTCCAGCACGACGACGATCGCGCGAGTCGCGAGGTCCAGGTCGGCCCACAGGCGTGCCGTCAGGAGCTCGGGGTCCGTCGGCAGCCGCAACCGTTGCCGACGGTCGGGGAACTCCGAGGCGGCGCGCTCGATCAGGTCGCCGAGGGCGACCGGCCGCGTGGAGACCTCCACGCCCTCGCGGTCGAGGCGGGCGGCCGCCGCAAGGTTTCCCACCAGCCGCCGGATCCGCTCGCTCGCCCGCGACACCCCCTGGGCGAGGTCGCGGACCTCCTCGGGAGTGAGGTCGTCCCCGTGCTCGGAGACCGTGAAGGCGAATCCCTGGATCGTCGTGATCGGCGTGAAGAGCTCGTGGGAGAGGATCTGGATCAGCTCGCTCTTGGTGCGGTTCAGCTCCTGGAGCTCGCGCGTGAGGCTCTCGGACCGCTCGAGCAGGCTGGCGAGCTCGTGGATGACATCGGCCGTGACCTCGACCGACAGGCTTCCCTGTCCCCGCATGGACCGGCGGATCGTGTAGAGGATCTCGTCGGCCGACGTGCCCTTCACGATGTAGCCGACGACCCCCGCTCGGAGCATCTCCAGCACCGTGCGGCGGTCCTCGTAGGCGGAGAGGGCCACGACGTGGGTCTGGGGCAGATCCCGCCGGATCTCGCGGGCGGCCCGCGGCCCGCCGCCGCCCGGCATCTTCACGTCGAGCAGGGCGACGTCCGGGTGGGTCTTGAGGGCGAGCTCGATCGCCTCGTCCGCGTCTTTCGCGGTGCCCACCACCTGCATCGAGGGGTCCGACGAGACGAGGTCGGCCATGGCCTCGCGGACGGCCGGCTCGTCCTCGGCGATCAGGACTCGAATCTGCTCCATCGCTCCTCGGGGGGTCGTCCGCTCGCCTCACCACCGTGGCCGCCCCGCGCATCGATCGGGGGTGCCAGATCAGGCATCGGCCCCTGCGGCCGTGGCTTGAGCCCCACCCACGTCGACGTGCGTGCGAACCTTCGACGCGGCTCGAGCCGCACGTCACGGGAGCGGCGCCGGTCGCGCGAGAAAGAACCCCTGGCCGTACCGGACGCCGAGCGCGGCGAGCGCGCGGAGCTCCCCGTCCGTCTCGATGCCCTCGGCCACGATCTCCGCCCCGACCTCCTCCGCGAACGAGATCAGAGCGGCCGCGAGCGCGCGCTGCCCCCGGCTCGCGTCGATGCCGCGCGTCAGGCTGATGTCGAGCTTGATCACATTGGGGTCGAGCATCAGCGTGTGCCGCAGGCTCGAGAAGCCCGCCCCGGCGTCGTCGATCGCCACCCGCACGCCGAGGGCTCGAAGCCGCGCGAGGGCGGCGACGAGCTCCGCGTAGTCCTCCACGGGTTCGTGCTCGGTGATCTCGACCACCACGCGGTCTCCGACCCCGGCGCCGAGCAGCTCGAGCAGCTCCACCGAGGTCGCGGCCCGGTGCGAGAGGTTCAGCGAGAGGTACTCGTTCAGCGGGATGCGGGGGAGGTTGCGGAGCGCCGCGCGGACCGCGAACAGCTCCAGCTCGAGCCCGAGCCCCACTTCGACGGCCTCGGCGAACCACCGGTCCGGGGTCCGCCGCGGGTCCAGGCGGAACCGCGCGAGCGCCTCGCGGCCGACCGCGGACCTGCGCGCGAGGTCGACGATCGGCTGGTACTCGACCGAGACGCCGCTTCCGGAGAGCGCCCTGCGGATCCTCGCCTCCTTCTCCCTCCGCTCCTCCGACCGGAGGGCCTCGCCGCGCAGCTTGGTCGAAAGCTCGTGGACGAGGCCCGTCATCACCTCGGTGGACACCGTCGTCTGCCCTCGGACGACGCGCGCGATGGCCCGCACGATCTCGTCGGGCGAGGTGCCCTTCACGAGGTAGCCGACGGCCCCGGCCGCGAGCATCTGGAGCACGGTCTGCCGGTCCTCGTAGGCCGAGAGGGCGAGCACGCGGGTCTGCGGTGAGACCCGGATGATCTCGCGAGCGGCCCGGACGCCGCCCCCGCCCGGCATCTTCACGTCCACGAGGGCGACGTCCGGCCGACGAGCTCGGGCGAGCGCGAGCGCCTCGTCGGCGTCGGCCGCCGCTCCGACGAGCTCGAGCGACGCGTCCGAGGCGACGAGGTCCGCCAGGGCCGCCCGCACCTCGGGCTCGTCGTCGGCGACCAGGACTCGGATGGCGTCCACCGCCCGCAACCTATGTCCGGGCCCCGGCGTCTTCAACGACCGGATTCAACGACCGGACGCCCGCCGAGTCGGCCTCGGCCGCGAGGCACTGACCTTCGCGAGGCCGGCCGGTGGGGATCGCGGCCGCACTATCATCGAGGAAGGACTCCCAGGGAGGCGACGGTCATGGTCGCTCGAGAGATCAGGGCGCCTCGGGGCTCGCAGCTCTCCTGCAAGGGATGGCCGCAGGAAGCGGCCCTTCGCATGCTGATGAACAACCTCGACCCGGACGTGGCCGAGCGGCCGCAGGACCTCGTCGTGTACGGGGGGACGGGTCGCGCCGCCCGCTCGTGGGAGGCGTTCGAGGCGATCGTGCGCACGCTGCGCGAGCTCGAGGGCGACGAGACCCTGCTCGTCCAGTCGGGCAAGCCCGTCGGGGTGTTCCGAACGCACGAGCTCGCCCCGCGCGTGCTGATCTCCAACGCGATGCTCGTGCCCAAGTGGGCGGACTGGCAGACGTTCCGGGAGCTCGAGCACCAGGGGCTCACGATGTACGGGCAGATGACCGCGGGCTCGTGGATCTACATCGGCACGCAGGGGATCCTCCAGGGCACCTACGAGACGCTCGCCGAGGCGGCGAGCCAGCGCTTCGGCGGCTCGCTCGAGGGAACGATCACGCTCACCGGCGGCCTCGGCGGCATGGGCGGGGCCCAGCCGCTCGCGGTCACGATGAACGGCGGGGTGGCGCTCTGCGTCGAGGTCGACCCGGCCCGGATCGAGCGCCGCGTGAAGACGCGGTACCTGGATCGGGAGACCGACGACCTGGAGGAGGCGCTCCGCTGGGCCGAGGAGGCAAGGAGCGCCCGCGAGGCGGTCTCGATCGGCCTGCTCGGCAACTGCGCGGACGTCCTGCCCGAGCTGCTCCGCCGGGGGTTTCGGCCCGACCTCGTGACCGACCAGACGAGCGCGCACGATCCGCTCGGCGGCTACATTCCCTCGGGCCTGTCGCTCGAGGAGGCGGCCGAGCTGCGGACACGCGACCCCGAGGAGTACCAGCGGCGCGCCTACGCCTCGATGGCCCGCCACTGCGAGGCCATGGTCGGGTTCCTGGACGCCGGGGCGGTCGTGTTCGACTACGGCAACAACCTGCGAGCGGGCGCGAGGATCGGCGGGTTCGAGCGCGCGTTCGACTACCCCGGGTTCGTGCCGGCGTTCGTGCGCCCGATGTTCTGCGAGGGCAAGGGCCCGTTCCGCTGGGCGGCGCTCTCCGGGGACCCGGAGGACATCGCGAGGACCGATCGGGCCGTCGCCGAGCTGTTCCCCGACAACGCGCGGCTTCGCCGGTGGCTCCGGATGGCCGAGGAGCGCGTGGCCTTCCAGGGGCTTCCGGCGCGCATCTGCTGGCTCGGGTACGGCGAGCGCGCGAGGGTGGGCCTTCGGTTCAACGAGATGGTCCGCTCGGGCGAGCTGTCGGCCCCGGTCGTGATCGGCCGCGACCACCTCGACAGCGGGAGCGTCGCCAGCCCCTACCGCGAGACCGAGGCCATGAGGGACGGCTCGGACGCGATCGCCGACTGGCCGATCCTGAACGCCCTGGTCAACACCGCGGCGGGGGCGCACTGGGTGAGCGTCCACCACGGCGGCGGCGTGGGCATCGGGTACTCGATCCACGCCGGGATGGTCGTGGTGGCCGACGGGACCGACGAGGCGGCCTCGCGACTCGAGCGGGTGCTCACGACGGATCCGGGAACTGGGATCGTGCGGCACGCCGACGCCGGGTACGAGCGCGCCCTCGAGGTCGCGCGCGAACGCGGCGTGCGACTGCCCTGGCTCGAGTGAGGGCGTCCGGGCGCGGGCCCGAACGCGCGCACCGAGGGGGGCTACCGCGGACCGCCGTTGCCGGACCGGCGCTCGGCGGCGTCCCGCTCCCGGTAGTCCGGGCTCGACCGGACCACCAGGTAGTCCACCGCTGCCCAGAGCGTCTTGGAGAGCGGATAGAACAGCAGCGGGAAGACCGCGACGAACGCGAGCGAGGCGACCGTGAGCGGCGCGATCGCCACGCCGGGCAACGCGACCACCAGCCACACCGCGAGGAACCCGCCCCAGGCGAGCGTCGTCGCGAGGTAGTTCAGCGTCATCGCGCCGAGGAACCCGCCCTCCTCGCGCTCCAGACGCAGGCCGCACCCGGGGCAGCGCTCGCGGATCCGCAGGCGGCGCTCGAACAGGTCTCGGCCTCCGCACCGCGGGCAGCGTCGCACGAGCCCGCGCGCGAGCGCGCGCGTCGCGCCCGGCTCGCGACCCCGGTCGAGAAGGGGGCGCGAGGGCTCGGGCTCCAGCATGTCGAACGGGCCGATCGGGTCGGACACGGCGGCGCCCCTGCTCGCGGTCTCGCGGCCTCCAACTGTACCGGCGAGCGCGAGGGGCGTTCGGGGACGCGATCGGTTGCCCCGGCGCGGCGCCGCTCGTAGCCTTGCCGCCGTGCCCATCCGGCTGGGGGAGGAGCTCGCGCTCGAGGACGTGGTGGCGGTCGCGCGCGGCGCGCCGGTCGAGCTCTCCCAAGAGGCTGCCCGGCGAATGCGCGCGGCCCGCGCCGTGGTGGAGGCAAAGGTCGCGGCGGGCGAGACCGTCTACGGCGTGACCACGGGGTTCGGCAGCCTCGCGAGCGTCCGGATCCCGCCCGAGGCGGCCCAGGCACTGCAGAGTGCGATCGTCCGGTCGCACGCCACCGCCGTGGGGCCGGCGCTGTCTCGGGAGGAGGCCCGCGCGATGCTCGCGCTCCGGGCGCACGTGCTCGCGCTCGGCCGCTCCGGCGTGCGGGTCGAGCTCGTCGATCGGATGGTCGAGATGCTGAACCGCGACCTCGTGCCGGTCGTTCCCGAGCAGGGGTCACTCGGGGCCTCCGGAGACCTCGCGCCGCTCGCGTGCCTTGCGCTGCCGCTGATCGGGGAGGGAGAGGTCCTCGCGGACGGGCGGCGAACGCCGGCGCGCCGGGCGCTCGCGGACGCCGGTCTCGAGCCCCTCGCGCTCGAGGCGAAGGAGGGGCTCGCGCTGGTGAACGGCACGCAGGGCATGTTGGCGGTGGGGATCCTCGCCGCCGAGCGAGCGGCGGCGCTCGCGAAGGCGGCCGACGTCGCGGCGGCCATGACGGTCGAGGCCTGCCTGGGCACCGACGTCCCCTTCGACGAGCGGCTGCACGCGCTGCGTCCGCACCCCGGCCAGGCGGCGTCGGCGGCCAACCTTCGTCGCCTCCTCGGGGGGAGCGAGATCGGCGCCTCGCACCGCGACAGCGACCACCTCGTGCAGGACGCGTACTCGCTCCGCTGCACGCCGCAGGTGCACGGCGCCCTCCGCGAGGTCCTCGCCTTCGCGCGCCGGGTCCTTCGAACCGAGGCGAGCTCGGTCTCGGACAACCCGATCGTGCTCGCCGAGAGCGGGGAGGTCCTCTCCGGCGGCAACTTCCACGGGCAGCCCGTCGCGTCCGCGCTCGACGCGCTGGCGCTCGCCACCGTGCCGGTCGCGAGCATCAGCGAGCGGCGCCTGTTCCGCCTTCTGGACGTCACCAAGAGCAACGGGCTCCCGCCGTTCCTCGTGCGCGACAGCGGGCTGAACTCGGGGTTCATGCTCGCGCAGTACACGGCGGCCTCGCTCGTGTCGGAGAGCAAGACGCTCGCCCATCCGGCTTCGGTCGACTCGATCCCGTCCTCCGCGGGACAGGAGGACCACGTGAGCATGGGAATGACGGCCGCGCGTCACGCGCGCGAGATCGTCTCGAACGCGGAGATCGTGGTCGCGATCGAGGCGCTCGCGGCGGCGCAGGGGATCGACCTCCGCGCGCCGCTCGCTCCGGCGGCGGCGACGCGTGCGGCCCGCGACGCCGTTCGGGAGGCCGTGCCGTTCCTCGAGGCCGACCGGGCCCTCGGGCCCGACATCGAGGCGGCGGTCGCGCTCGTTCGAGGCGGCGGCCTGGTCGCGGCCGTGGAAGCCGCGATCGGTCCTCTCGCGTGAACCGCCAGCGTCTCGCGTGAACCGCCAGCGGCGCCCGCGGTGGGTCCCACGGTGGAGCGGCTCTAGTCTGTGACGGACTAGTGGGGCGGGCTCGCCCCTCGCTCGTCCGGGCGTCCGACCGGCCCGCCACTCAGTGGTAGATGACGACGGGGGTCCCGTACGCGGCGACCCCGTAGACCCACTTCGCGTTCCAGTACGGGATGCGGACGCAGCCGTGGCTCGCCGCGTACGTCGGTACGACGACGTACCCGTGCAGCGCGCGTTGCCCGTCGAAGAAGCTCGGATAGTACAGACCGAGGGGCGTGAGGCACGGGCACTTCGAGTACACGAAGAAGGTGCCGTCGCGGGTCGGCGTGCTCGGCTTGCCGGTCGACACGTGCAGGATGTTCGTGATCCGGCGGTCCTGCACCGTGTAGAGGACCTGCCGGGTCTGGTCGACCTCGATGTGAAACCGCTTCATGCTGGAGCGGGGCCTGGGGACGAACGGGTCCGCGAGCGCCCGCCAGGTCGCGGCGTCGACCGTGCCCACCCGCGGCATCCCCTGCACCTTGTGGAACGCGATGACCGCGTCGGCCGTTCGGTCGTCGAAGAGCCCGTCCACGCCGACGAGCCGGTAGTGCAGCGCGACGAGCCGGCGCTCGAGGAGCTCGACGGCCGGGCCGCGCGAGCCGACCGCAAGCGCCGGCAGCGGCGTCGCGCGGGGGCCGGCGGACGCGCGCCCCTCCAGCAGGTCCGGGGAGGCGAACGTGGCCCGCACCCGGTACGTGCCGGGCCGTTCGACGTCGAACGTGGCGGCGAACCTGCCCATGGAGCCCATCGCGACCCGCCGGGTGAGGACGACCGTCCCGTTCTGCAGGAGCTCCACCTCGACCTTCTGACCGGTCCGCGCCGGCTCCACGTCTCCGCGCGCGGTGATGCGTCCGAACAGGTGGACGGGCGGCAGCGAGACGCTCACGACCGCGCGGACCCCGACCGTGACCGGAGCGCTGACCGCCGCGTCCCAGACGGCGTGAAGCGTGAGGTTCGCGCTCGGCCGCAGGTCCACGGAAAACGCGCCCGCCGCATCGGTGGTCGCCGTGGCGACGGAGGTCTCGGTCTGGTCGCGGACGTCGACGACCTGTCCGGCCGAGGGCGGGGAGACCTGGCCGACGAGCGTGACGCTCTGCCCGTAGGAAACGCTTCGGGCGGAGGACTCGAGCGTGACGGTCTGTGCGGTCTGCGCGACCGCGAGGGGCGCCGGACCCGTCGCCAGGGCCGCGAACAGCACGAGGAGCGCGACGGCGCCGCGTCGGATCACCTCCTGACCACGCTCCTTCCTCCGACGAGCGTCGCGAGCACGGGGTTGTGCCCGGGCCGATACGGTACCCGCCGGAACGCCTCGGCATCCAACACCACGAGGTCGGCGTCCTTGCCCACCTCGAGGCTTCCGGTCCGCTCGTGCAAACCGAGCACCCAGGCCGCGTTCAGGGTCGTGGCGGTGAGCGCCTCGTGCGGGGTCAGCCCGTACCAGGCGCAGCCGAAGGCGACGGCCTCGGGCATGGAGAGCACCGCGGAGGTCCCGGGGTTGAAGTCGGTGGCGAGCGCGATCGCGGCTCCGGCCTCGGCCATCGCGCGGACCGGCGGCGGGCTCCCGCGCATGAGGAAGCTCGAGGCCGGCAGCAGGACGGCCGCGGTGTCCCCGATCGCCAGCGCCTCGACCCCCTCGCGGCTCACGTGGTTCAGGTGGTCGGCGCTCCGCGCCCCGAGGGCCACGGCCGCCTCGGCGGCGCCCGAGGGGCCGAGCTGGTCGGCGTGGCACCGGATCGGGAGCCCCGCCTCGGCCGCCGCCTCGGCGACGGCCCGCAGGTCCTCGATCGAAAACGCGATGTCCTCCACGTAGACGTCGACGGCGTCGGCCAGTCCCTCGGCGGCGACGGCCGGGATCAGCTCCCGGCAGGCCACGCGGACCCAGTCCTCGCGGGCCATTCCGTGCGGGACGGCGTGAGCGGCGAGGAGCGTGACCGTGCACGCCTGCGGGGCCTCGGAGGCGAGCCGGCGTGCGAGGCGCGCCTGCCGGAGCTCGGCCTCGAGCGAGAGCCCGTAGCCGGTCTTCAGCTCGAGCGCCGTGGTGCCGTGCTCGGCCATCTCGCGCACGAGCGGGAGGCAGAACGCGAGCGCCTCCTCGTCCTCCGCCTCCGACAGCAGCCTCGCGCTGCGGTAGATGCCGCCCTCACCGTGGAGAGCGCGGTAGGTCGCGCCGGCCAGGCGGGTCTCGAACTCGTCGTCTCGCCACCCGACGAACGGGAGGTGCGTGTGGCAGTCGACGAACCCGGGCACGACCAACCCCCCCTCGAAGACCTCCGGGCTCGACGCCGGAAGGCCGTCGGCCGGCCCGACGTACGTGATGGCTCCGTCCTCCCACGCGACCCCGGCGTCCCGCAGCACCAGCGGCTCTGCGGACGAGCGGCCGCGGACCGGCGCCGGGCCGGTCGGGGTGACGAGCGCGGACGCGACGATCGCTCCACGGCGCGAGGAGGGCTCGGGCATCGGGGGCTATCGAACCCGACCGAGTCGCCCTCTGCAAGCGAGCGCCGACTACTCGAAACCGGGTAGCCGAGCGCTCAATGGGGCGGGGGTTCGTCCCGACACTTCAAGGGACATGAGCGGCCGAGGCGATCGGGAGGAACGCTCGGGGGAGGCCGGCTCCACGGCCCCAGGCGGGATCGACCGGCGTACGCTCGGCTCGGCCATGGTGGACGCCGCCCCCGTCCACCTCGCCCTCCTCGACCGGTCGGGGCACGTGGTTATCGCCAATCGGGCGTGGTCGGAGGCCGCCGCCAACGGGATGCCGTGCCGGGTCCCCGAGGGGGGCGACTTCCTCGCCGAGTGCGACCGGCTGGGCGGAGCCAAGCGCGAGTTCGCCGAGATTGCCAAGGGGGTCCGGCAGGCGTTTGGGGACCCGGCGGCGGCCACGACGATCGGCTACGAGTGGCCCGTCGGGGGCCACGATCGCTGGTACCTCTGCCGGGTCGGCCGAAACGACGTCGACGGGATCCCCCTGGTCGCGATCGCCCACGACGACGTCACGGAGCTGGAGGCGCGCTACCGACGGCTCGTCGAGACCGTTCCGGCCGTCGTCTACATCTGGGAGATCCCCGACGAGTCCACCGTCGCGCCCTACGTCTACACGAGCCCGCAGATCGAGGACCTGCTCGGCTACCCGGCCGAGGACTGGCAGCTCGAGGAGGCCGAGCGCCTGTGGAACGAGCGGATCCACCCGGAGGACCTCGACCGGGTGCTCGCCGCGGTCCGCCGGACCGAGGAGCTCGGCGAGCCCTTCCTGCAGGAGTACCGGTTCCTGGCCAAGGACGGCCGGGTGGTATGGGTCCGCGACGAGGCCCGGGTCTTCTCGATCGAGCCGGGCGGGCCGCGGTACTTCCAGGGCGTGATGACCGACATCACCGCCTGGAAGGAGTCCGAGGCCGCGCTTCGCGAGACGAGCGAGCGGCTCGAGGCGCTGGTGCGCGCCTCGCCGCTCAGCGTGGTGACCGCCGACCCCGACGGGTTCGTCCTCTCATGGAACCCCGCGGCCGAGCGGATCTTCGGCTGGAGCGCCGAGGAGGCCATCGGACGGTTCCTCCCGTTCGTCCCGCCGGACCGGATGGACGAGTTCCGCTCGATCAGAGACCGGGTGGTGGCCGGCACGTCGATCCACCAGGTGGAGGTCGAACGCGTCCGCAAGGACGGCAGCCCGGTCCTCCTCAGCCTCTCGGTCTCGCCGATCCACGACGCGGAGGGTCGGGTGGTGGCCCTGGCCTCGATCCAGGCCGACATCAGCGATCGCAAGCGCGCCGAGCGGGAGCTCGAGCGCAGCCGGGCGCAGCTCGCCGAGGCGCAGCGCATCGCCCGCATCGGGAGCTTCGAGCACGACTTCGTGACCGGCGAGACGGTCTGGTCGGACGAGCTGTACCGCCTCTACGGCCTGGATCAGAGGGGCACGCCTCCCGGGTTCGCCGCCGGGCTCGAGGTGGTGCACCCCGACGACCGGGAGGAGCTCGCGGAGCGGACCCGCCATGCCTTCGAGGAGCCGGGCGAGTACGAGCTGCGCCACCGGATCGTGCGCCCGGACGGCTCCACCGCGATCGTCGACCGCGTCTGGAGGACCGAGCGGGACTCCTCGGGCCGCGTCGTCCGGATGGTCGGCACCGTCCAGGACGTCACCGAGGCGTATGAGGCGGAGCAGGCGCTCCGCGAAGCAGAGGCCAGGTACCGCCTCCTCGTGGAGCAGCTCCCCGCCGTCGTGTATCTGGACCATCCCGACGAGCTCAGCTCCGGCATCTACATGAGCCCCCAGTGCGAGACGCTCACCGGGTATTCAAGCGAGGAGTGGGTCGCCGACCCCCAGCTCTGGGTGAAGTGCCTGCACCCCGAGGACCGGGACCGCGTGCTCGAGGAGTCGCGGCGATCCACCGTTAGCGGGGCGCCCTTCCGCGCCGAGTACCGGCTGATCGCCAAGGACGGGGGCGTGGTGTGGGTGCGCGACGAGGCGGTTCTGCTCCGCGACGAGGCCGGCCTCCCGGCCGCCTGGCAGGGCGTGATGATCGATGTCACGGAGCGCAAGGCCGCCGAGGAGGCGCTTCACGACGCAGAGGCCCGATACCGCTCCTTGGTCGAGCGACTTCCGGCCGTCGTGTACCTGGACGTCGTGAACCCCGACGACCCCGTCGACGCCACGCCCGCGTACATCAGCCCCCGGCTCGAGACCGTGCTGGGCTACACCCCTGAGGAATGGGTCGGCGACCCGTACCTGTGGGGGAAGGTGGTGCACCCGGAGGACCGCGACCGGGTCGAGCGGCTGGGCGATGCCGCCCGCCTGGCCGGACAGCCCTTCGGGGCCGAGTACCGGATGCGGACGCGCGATGGGCGGATCGTGTGGGTGCGCGAGGAGTCGGTGCTCATTCGCGATGCCGCCGGCCGGCCGGCGTACTGGCAGGGAATCATCCTCGACATCACCGAGAAGAAGGCCGCCGAGGAGGCGCTGGGCCGACAGGAGGAGTGGTTCCGCAAGCTCACGGAGCACAGCTCGGACATCGTGTTCGTGGTCGACCGCGACCACGTCGTTCGCTACGTGAGCCCCTCGGTGACGAGGGTGCTCGGCTGGTCCCCCGTCGACGCGCTCGGGACCGACGTCCTGCGTCTCGCGCACCGCGAGGATCGCGAGGCGGCTCGCCAGGCCCTCGAGGTCGCCCTCTCGCGGCCGGGGGTGGGCCCGACGATCGAGACGCGCACGCGCCACCGCGACGGCACCTGGCGCTGGATCGAGATGATCGGAACGAACCTCCTGGACGACCCGGCGGTGGGTGGGCTGGTCATCAACGCCCGCGACGTGACCGAGCGCCGGTCGGCCGAGGAGATCCTGCGCCAGAGCGAGTCCGGGCTTCAGCAGGCACTCGCGGTGCTGCGGGAGGCCGACCAGGAGCGGCGGAAGCTGGTCGCGCACCTGCTCGAGGCGGAGGCGGCGGAGCGCGGCCGGATGGCCGAGGGCATCGAGGACCGCTCCCTGCAGGACATGGCGGCGGTCGGGATGCGCCTGGAGGCCCTGCGGCGCAGCCTGGACGATCCGGACCAGCTCGCGGCGATCGACAAGCTGCGCGGGACCGTGGAGCAGGCCCTCGCCCGGCTCAAGCGGGTGCTGGTCGAGCTCCACCCGAGGGCCCTCGAGCAGGACGGCCTCGCTGCGGCGCTCGGACTACCTGCGGGCCGCCTTCCCGACGGGCGCCCCACGCGTCTCCGTGGACAGTCGCCTCGCGCGCGAGCCGGCCCTCGAGGTCCGTTCGGTCGCCTATCGCATCGCGCAGGAGGCGATTGCGAGCGTGGCCCGGATCGGTGGGGCCGCGCACGTGGTGGTGCGGCTCGAGGACCGCGACGCCGGGGTGCTCGTCCGCGTGGTCGACGACGGGGCGGGGTTCCGGCAGGAGGACCTCGAGGACGACCGGCGGCTCCGGCTGAGCTCCATGGAGGAGCGCGCGCGGCTGGCCGGCGGCTGGCTGCGCGTCGACAGCGAGCCGGGGCGCGGAACGACCGTCGAGTTCTGGGTCCCGGGGCGGGAGGAGCCGGGCACGTAGACTCGGAGACGTGAGCGAGGGCGGCGGGGGCCGGTTCCGGGACGTCCTGGGCGCCCCGGAGGTCCGGACCTCGCTGATCGGGACGTTCCTGATCATGCTCGGGTACGGGATCCTCGCCCCGGTCCTGCCGAACTACGCGCGTTCGTTCGGCGTGGACCTGAAGGCCGTCGGCGTGCTGGTCGCCGCCTTCTCCGTCACCCGGCTGGCCGTCGATCCGTTCACCGGCGTGATCCTGGACGCGCTCGGGGAGCGCCGGGCCGTGACGCTCGGCGCGGCCGTGGTCGGGCTGACGAGCGCCCTCGCGGCCGTCGCGCCCACGTTCGAGCTCCTGGTCGTGTTCCGAGGCGCCGGCGGAGCCGGGTCGGCCGTCTTCTTCGCCGGGCTGATCTCCTATCTGCTCCGCACGGTCCCGAGCGACCGGATCGGGCGGGTGATGAGCGCCTGGTACGGGTCGTTCAACGTCGGGATCATCGCGGGCGAGCCGCTCGGCGGGCTGTTCGCTGGGTGGCTGGGACCGGCCAGCACCCTGTGGATCTACGGCGTCATGTGCCTGGTCTCGGCGACGGTGTTCTCGCGGACGATTCGCGACCGGCCGACCGCCCCCGCGTCCGCCCGGCGCTCCACGGGGCTCCGCAGGCTCCGCTGGGACCGGCCGCTGCTCACGGTGCTCCTCGCGAACGGGGCCTACGCGTGGGTGGTCGCCGCGGTCTACAACACGCTCATCCCGCTGTTCGGCACGGAGCGCGTCCACCTCTCGCTGCTCGTGGTCGGGGGCGGCCTCGCGATCGCGTCGGTCACGGAGTTCGCGGCCCTGTTCCCGGCGGGTCGGGCGACCGACCGCATCGGCCGCAAGGCGGTCCTCGTCCCGTCCTACGTCCTGCTCGCGATCGCGGTCGCGCTCTGGCCGCTCGCGACCACGCCCGTGCGCTATGTGGTCGGGCTCGGCCTGTTCGGGCTCACGACGGGATACGCCGGCGTGCCGCAGACCCCGATGCTCTCCGACCTGACCGACGAGCAGAACCGGAGCACGGCGGTGGCGGTGTTCCGCTTCGTCGGTGACCTCGGGTTCGTGCTCGGGCCCCTGGCGGCGGGGGTCAGCGCCGATCGGCTGGGCTACGGGCCGGCCTTCGCGCTCGCCTCGGTTCCGGTCGTGGTGGCGCTCGCCTTCGCGCTCTCGATTCGCGAGACGAAGCCGACGCTGCCGCGGACCGGGGAGGCGCCGGGTCTGTGAGCCACCGGCGGTAGAGTACAGGGACGAGCAGGGGAGCCCGTGGCTCGGGCTGAGAGGCCGGCGGGGAGCCGGCGACCCTTGGAACCTGATCCGGTTCGGACCGGCGGAGGGAGCGACGTGGCAGGTCTTGCCGATCGACTTGAACGCCTCCTCGAGCGCGAGGCGCCGTCCTGGGGCATCCGCCCCGTCCCGGCGGAGCGGCGCCGTCTGTCGGGGATCGACCTCGCCGTGCTCTGGGGGGACCTGTCGGTGGGGCTCCTCGTCATGGTGACCGGTGCTCTGCTGGTGCCGGCGCTCGGGCTGCCGCGAGCCCTGCTCGCGGTCGTCGTGGGCAGCGCGATCGGGTGCCTGCCCCTCGCGCTCGCCGGCCTTGCCGGCGAGCGCGAGGGCGTGCCGAGCATGGTGCTGTTCCGCCCCGTCCTCGGCCGGGTCGGCTCCTACCTTCCCTCGGCCCTGAACCTGGTCCAGCTGGTCGGCTGGACGGCCGTGGAGTTCTGGGCCATGGCCGAAGTGGCCAACGTCGCCTCTCGCCGCGCCTTCGGTCTCGATGCCTTCCACGGCTGGCTGGTGGTCGTGGCCGTGGTGTGCACGGCGCTCGCCGCCGGCGGCCCGGTGCTGGTGGTGCGGCGGTGGCTGGAGCGCTTCGGCATCTACGTCCTGATCGGTACCGCGGTGTGGATCACGGCTCGCGTGCTGGCGGAGGCGGACCTGGGCTCGCTCTGGCGGGCTCCCGGACGGGGAGGGCTGCCGTTCTGGCTGGCGGTGGACCTCGTCGTGGTGATGCCGATCTCGTGGCTGCCGCTCGCAGCCGACTACAACCGGTTCGCCGCGAGCGCCGGCCGGGGCTTCGCCGGGACGTACTGGGGGTACCTGGTCGGCAACGTCTGGTTCTACGGGCTCGGCGCGCTGCTCGTGGTCGCGGCCGGCGCGAGCGCGGACGTCGTGGGCATCGGGTCCTCGATCGTCGCCGTGGCCGGTGGGCCGCTGCTGCTCCTCGCGCTGCTCGTCGGCGAGAGCGACAACGCCTTCGCCGACATCTACTCCTCCGCGGTCTCGTCGCAGAACGTCGCTCCGGAGGTGTCGCAGCGACGGCTGATCGCGGTGGTCGGGGGCATCGGGCTGGTCCTCGCGCTCGCCTTCTCGATGGAGCGCTACGAGCTCTTCCTCCTGCTGATCGGGTCGGTGTTCGTCCCGCTCTTCGCGGTCTTCGCCGCCGACTACTTCGTGCTCCGACGGGGTCGCTACGGGGAGGACGCGCTGTTCGCGGACACCGGCGTGCGGTGGATCGCGCTCGTCCCGTGGGCGGCCGGGTTCGTCCTGTACCACTGGAGCGTGCCGACCGGCCCCACGGGGTGGATCGACGTGGTGCGTACGGTGCTGCACGGGTGGCTTCGACTGCCGTTCCCGCTGTGGGGCTCGGCGCTCGGAGCGAGCCTGCCGAGCTTCGCGGGGGCGTTCGCGCTCGCCGTGCTGCTGCTTCCGCTCGGCCGGGCTACTCGTAGAGGGCGCGGCGGGTCGGCGGTGGGGCGGCGACCAGCAGGATGACGGCCGGGTCCACCGAGGCGTTGCGCACCGTGAGCTCCTGACCGGCGGGGACGAGGACCGCGCCCCACTGCCCGAGCCGCTTGCGCCCGAGGCCCACCTGGACCGCCACCTCCCCCGCGATCACGGTGAGCAGGCCGTCGGAGTCGGGGTCGGCGATCGGTCCGAGGTCCTGCGCCCGGTCCAGGCACACGACCTCGGACCACAGGTGGGCCGACTCGAAGAGGGTCTCGTGATGCGGACCCTCGGGGGAGAAGCGCACGAGGTCCCGCAGGTCCTTGGTCTTCACGAGCCCAGAGCCTAGCGATCGCCGGCGGTGCTGTCCGTCGGAGGTGCCGGATAGACTAGGCGCCCGACCGGTCACAAGGAGCTCGCCGTGCCGACGTTCGCGTACTCCACCGACGATCCCGCATCCGTTCGCGCCGACGTACTCGTCCTGCCCGTCACCGAAGGACCCGAGCCCGGGCCCGGGGTCCGCGAGGTGCGGCGACTCGACCTCCTCGGCGCCTGTGCGGCCGCGAAGCTGCGGGGCAAGCTGGGCGAGAGCCTGCTGGTCCCCAACCCCGGCGTCGACGGGCTCGCGGCGGCCAGCGTGCTGGTCTTGGGGCTCGGGCCCCGTGCCGAGGTCACCACCGACACCCTCCGGCGGGCGATCGGCAAGGTGGCTCCCCAGCTCGCGAGGCACGAGCGTGTCGCGACCACCCTGCCGCAGGCCGCGGGGCGGAACGCGGAGGCCGCGGTGCAGGCCACCGTGGAGGGGCTGCTCCTGGGCTCGTACCGGTTCGACCGGTACAAGACCGGGCAGGGCGCCGAACCTCCGGAGAAGCCGGCGCTCGCGCACGTGACGGTGCTCGGCTCCGCCCGCTGGAACGCCCGGGCGATGAAGGAGGCGCTCACCCGGGGCGAGATCGTGAGCGACGCGGTCGCGTGGGCCCGGGACCTCGTCAACACCCCGGCCATCGACTGCACCCCCGAGTACCTTGCCGCGCAGGCGCGGACGATGGCCAAGGAGGTGGGCCTCGAGTGCCGGATCTGGTCCGAGGCCGAGCTCAAGAAGGGTGGGTTCGGCGGGATCATCGGGGTCGGGCAGGGAAGCGTGAACCCGCCTCGGCTGATCGAGCTCCGGTACCGGGGAGCCTCCGCGAGTCAGCCTCCGGTCGCGCTCACCGGCAAGGGCGTCTCGTTTGACTCGGGCGGCCTGTCGATCAAAACCGCCGAGGGCATGGAGTGGATGAAGGCCGACATGGGCGGCGCCGCCTCGATCCTCGCCACCATGAAGGCGATCGCGCGGCTCCGGCCCAGGGTGAACGTCATCGCCGCGATTCCCTCGGCCGAGAACATGCCGGGGGGTTCCGCGATCCGCCCGGGCGACGTGCTCGTGCACCGGAACGGCAAGACCTCCGAGGTGCTGAACACCGACGCGGAGGGCCGGCTCATCCTGGCCGATGCCCTCGCGTACCTCGCCGAGCAGAAGCCGAGGGTGATCCTCGACACCGCGACGCTCACCGGTGCCTGCATGGTCGCCCTCGGCGAGGAGATCTGGGGGGTGATGGGCAACGACCGGCGCCTGACCCGCGACCTGGTCGCGGCCGGCGAGGCGACCGGCGAGCCGGGGTGGGAGCTACCGCTGTGGAAGCGATACCGCAAGCTCATCGACTCCGAGGTCGCCGACATCAAGAACGTCGGCAAGCGCTACGGGGGCGCCATCACGGCGGCGTTGTTCCTCGCGGAGTTCGTGGGCGACACGCCGTGGGCGCACCTCGATATCGCGGGGCCGGCGTTTGCCGAGAAGGCCGGCGACTACTGGCCCAAGGGCGGCACGGGCGTTCCCGTCCGAACGCTCGTGCACTACGTGCTCTCCCAGGCGCGACCGCCGCGTCGCCGAACGTCGTGACGGCCGATCGCACCGGACCGGTCCTCGCGGTCTTCGCGCATCCCGACGACGCGGAGATCTCCTGTGGCGCAACACTTTCGAAGTGGTCCTCGCTCGGGCGCGAGGTGCACCTGCTCGTGCTCACCAACGGGGACCGGGGCTCAGCCGATCCCGCGATGGACCGCGCAGAGCTCGCTCGGACCCGCCGTCGGGAGACCGAGGAGGCCGCGGCGGTGCTCGGTCTCGCCAGCGTTCGGATCCTGGGCGTCCACGACGGCGAGCTGGAGAACACCGCCGAGGTGCGAGGCCAGGTCGTCCGGGCGATCCGTGAGCTCCGTCCGCAGACGGTGCTGTCCTGCGATCCCACCGCGTGGTTCTTCGAGAACCGGTACTACAACCACTCGGACCACCGCACGGCGGGGGTGATCGCGCTCGACTCGGTGTTCCCGGGTGCCGGGAACCCGCACTTCTTTGCCGAGCATCTCCACGAGGGGCTCGAGACCCACGAGGTCAAGGACGTCTGGCTCGGCTGGACGCTCGAGCCCAACCACCAGGAGGACGTCACCGGCCACCTCGAGCGGAAGGTCGAGGCGCTCGCGTGCCACCGCAGCCAGCTCGAGGCCGACGGCATCCGGTTCTTCGAGGAGTGGCTGCCGAAGGAGGCCGAGGAGGCGGGGGCGAAGATCGGCGTGAGGCACGCCGAGTCGTTCCGCGTGCTCGACCTCGAGTAGCGCTCGCCCCTGCGGCTCGGTGGCGCCCCTACGGCTTGGTGGCCACGGCCAGCCAGACGTCGCGGAAGTCGTTGACGGGGTTCGCGAAGCGCTCGGCGAAGACGGCTCGCACCTGCCGACGGAAGCCCTCCAAGGAGCGGTCGCCGAGCATCGAGCGCACGAAGCGACCGGTCGACCAGGTCTCCAGGCCCTCCACGTACTCCTCGAGCGCGTACACCCACCGGTATTGCCGGCGCTCGGTCCGCACGTGGCGAAGGCCCGCCCCCACCAGCGTCTCCTCGAGCGCGGAGCGATCGGCGAACCGATCGCTCCAGGGCACCGCCTGAGCGTGGACGTCGTCGAGCAGCTCCTGACCGACCACGCCTTCGACCAGCTCGAGCCAGGTGGTCTGCAACTCGTCGCGGTCGCCGTCCGCCCACGACGAGACCGCGAGGCGCCCCCCCGGCCTCAGCACGCGGAGCATGTCGAACAGCGCGGTCTCGTACTTGGTGACGTGCGAGAGCACGAAGCTTGCCGAGACCACGTCGAAGGTGCCGTCGGCGAACGGCAGGTCGATCGCCGACGCGGCGGCCAGCCGGGCTCCCGGTCGCGCCCTCGCACCCACGCGAAGCATGCCGAGCGAGAGGTCGACCCCCACGGCGAGCCCGGATGGTCCGACCAGCTCCTGGGCGAGCGCCACCGCCGCGCCGGTCCCGCATCCGACGTCGAGCACCCGGCCGCCGCTCGGCGGCTCGCACATCGCGAGCAGGTCGCGGGCCGGCTCGATCATCCGGGGCGCGTGGACGCGCTCGTAGATCTCGGCGACGCCGTCGTAGGAGCGCCAGTCGTCCACGGGGCAACAATCTACCGGGCGACGCCGAGAGCGCCCGCCCTCGGATTGGCGTGAGCGCCCGGCGAGCGAGCGCCACGCCGGTAGGCTTGTCCGCGGCATGGAGGGCGGAGCGTGAAGGGTCCGGCGGGCGTGACGGCGATCGTTCTGGGCGAGCTCGCGGCGGGCGGGGTGATCGTCCTGTTTCTCACTCCCCTGTGGCACGAGGTGAAGCGCGGGTTCTTCAAGCTCACGGGCGTCGTCGTCCTGGTGCTCGCGATCGCCGCCTGGCGCTCGGCAGCCGTGGGACGGGTGTCTGGGAGCTCCGCCGGCTCGTGGTCGGTGGTCCTCACCGAGGCGCTCGCCGGCCTCACGCTGGTGTGGGTGGTGGCCCTGTTCGCCCGTTGGGAGGCCGTGGCCCGGTGGCTGGGCGTCGCCTCGACTCCGCTTTCGGTCGCCATGCTGGCCGCGATGGCCGGTACGGCCGAGGGCTCGCCCGCCGTCGGGTTCCTCCAGCTCGTCGCCGGCGCGGCGTTCCTCGGTGCGGTGATGGACGGGCTCCTCCTCGGCCACTGGTACCTGACCGACCGCGGGCTCTCCCGGACGCCGATCAACCGGACCACCACCCTCCTCCTCGTCGCGGTGGCGCTGGAGGGGGCGGCGGTCCTCGCGGGCGGGTTCGGTCCGACCCGGGCGAGCTCCGAGTTCAACCCGCTGCTCACGTCGGCCGGCCTCGCCTCGTGGATCGCGCTTGGGATGGTGGGGACGACCGCGCTGATCGCCGTCCTGATCCGAGCGGCACTCCGCGGCACCCGGTCCTCGGCCGTGCAGGCCGCCACCGGGTTCTTCTACCTGGCCGTGATCACCGCGCTCACGGCCGAGTTCGCCGCCAAGGTCCGGTTCCTGCCCTGAGCCATGGTCGCGGCCGTCCTGGTCCTCGGGCTCGTCGCGGAGGCGGCAGCCTGGTGGACCGTCGCGACCGGGGGGCGGAGCGTGTGGACGACGGTCGTTCCCGTCGCCGGAGGTCTGGGGGTCGCGGCGCTCGCGCTCGGCCCCCCCGCGTGGTCGGGCCGCGTGCCCGTGATCGAGTCCCTCGCCGCCGGCGCGGGGGCGGGCTCGATCCTGTACCTCGCGACGCGCGCGTTCGTACGCATCGTCCGTGGGTGGGTCGCGTTCCGCAGGGACGCGCTCCGCGTCTACGGGCGGCGCGGTCGCGTGCCGCTCGGGCTCGCGCTGGCCCTCTCCGTCGGGGTGAGCGCGGCCGGCGAGGAGCTGTTCTGGCGGGGTTTGTTCCGGGCGCACGTCGCCGGAGGCAGCCAGGCGCCGGTCGCGAGCGCGCTCGTGACGTGGGCGGCGTTCGTGCTCGCCAACCTGCCGAGCGCCAACCTCGCCGTGGTGGCGGGCGCCCTGGTGGGCGGGGCCGTCTGGACCTGGCTCGCCCTGTGGACCGACGGCGTGCTCGCGAGCGTGCTCTGCCACGGCGTGTGGACGGCGCTGATGGTGTCGGCCCCGGTCGTCCGGCCGCCGACAGGGGGACCCGGCTCGCCGTGATCTCGCTCTCGCGGGACGCGCTGGAGGTGCTCCGCACCGGGTCGTTCTGCCACGTCGCCGCCCCGACCGGACGAGGTCCTCACCTCACGCCGCTCGTGTTCGCGCTCTCGGGCGATCGGCTGTGGCTCACCACCTCGCGGGGCTCGGTAAAGGCCCGGGCGTGGCGGAGGGACCCCCGCGTCGCGGGCCTCGTCCGGGCCGAGGGCGCGAGCGTCGCGTTCGGCGGGCGAGTTCGCGTGTACGACCTCCTCGATCCCGAGACCTGGGGACGGGGGGTGCTCCGGACGCCCGCGCTCGTCGCGGCCAGCGTTCGGTTCACGCGGAAGAACGCGAGGTTCTTCGCCGGGTACGCGGTCGACGCCCAGCGCGTGCCGCTCGCCTGGACGCCGCCCGGACGCGTGTTCGTGGAGATCGAGATCGAGCGGGTCGCCCTGGTGGACGACTTCGGGGTGATCGAGCGCCGGGGCCGCTGGTCGCCCTCGGCGATCTCGATCGGGAGCTTCCGGGCCAGGGCGTCGGGCGCTCCGGCGTTCGCGACCCTGCCGGAGCCAATCCGAGAGGCGCTCACGGGCGTGGATCAGGGGGTGCTGGCCCTCGAGGGTCCGGCCGGCGGCGCCGTCCTGCCGGCGCACGTCGCCGAGGAGGGGTCCTCCCTGCTGGTCGCGGTCCCGCGCGAGGCTCTGGAGCTCGCCGGCTGCGACCGGCCGACGATCCGGGCCGCGCTCGCCGTCGATCGGCCGTCGTCCTGGCGCGCCCGACACATGACCGGCGCCACGGCGATGGGCGACGCCGAGCTGGTCGTGCCCGAGCTCCTCGCGTCGGGGGCCCGATCGGCCCTCGAGCGCATCGCGCGAACCGGCGCCCCCGCGCAGGAGAGCGCCCTGGTGCGACTGCGGCCGCGCCGCATCGTCTGGTGGTCCGGATGGACGAGCGGGACGGTGGCGGCGAGTGGCTGAGGCGAGCTTCTCGGTGGTCGTCGACGCCCCCCCCGAGGAGGTGTGGGCGGTGGTCGCCGATCCGCGGAACCTGCCGAGCTGGGACCGGCGGATCGCGGGGGTGCACGGTGTGCCGCCGACCGGGCTCGGTCCCGGAGTCGAGTACACGACCGAGATGCGCTTCATGGGGGTCCGCGCATCGGTGCGGTGCCGCGTCGTCGAGTGGGACCCGCCCCGGTGGGCCGTGATCGTCCTGTCGGGGATCGTGGATGCGACGGTCGCGACCCGGATCGTCGCGCTCCCGGATGGGCGGAGCCGGCTCGAGCACGAGGTCGACTACCACTTCACCCGAAATCCGCTCGGCGAGCTCGCGGCTCGGAGCATCCAGCTCATCGGGGGCGCCTACCTCGCGCTCCGGCATGGCACGCTGGCGCAGAAGCGCCAGATCGAGGAGGGACCCTAGTCCTCCTTCCGCTCGCGCATCCGCTTGCGCTCCGCGCGGCTGGGCCGCCCGACGACGTAGCCCACGCCGAACCCGAGCAGCGCGGAGACCAGGATCACCGTCACCACCCGCGCTTGGGTGGTGAACAGCAGGAAGTTCACGCGCACGCTCTTGAAGTTCGCCGCCGCGAACACGACGAGAACGACCGCGAGCACCCCAACCGCGATCTGCCTGGGCGCCGGACCTCCGCGCTCGGCTCGCCGCCCGCGCTCGCCGCCCGCCCGGGTGGGCTGGTCCCCGTTCGCCTGCACCCCGCTCCCCCCTCCGCCGGTGCGATCGTCGCATATCATCCGCCGCGATGGGACGACGTCTGCTTCGCGCGGCGGGGCTGCTCGGCATGGCGATCGCGACCGGCATCGCCTCCTCGAGCGGGTCGCTCGCCGAGCTCGACCTTCGCGCGTTCCGCGCCGCGAACCGCGACCGCGGCCGGCCGGCCGATCGCGTGTTCGGCGGGATCACCGAGCTCGGCTCGATCTGGGCCTCGGTCGGTGCCGCGTCGGTCCTCGCGGCGACCGGGCGTCGTCGCGCCGCCGCGAGGGGACTTGCGGCCGCCTCGGCGGCGTGGCTCGCGGGCCAGGGCCTGAAGAAGGCCTTCCTGCGGCCCCGGCCCTACCAGGCAGACCCCGAGGGCGTCCGCCGCAGGATCGACCCGCCGAGGGCGACCTCGTGGCCGAGCAGCCACCCCGCGGTCGCGCTGGCCTTCGTCACGACCGCGGGCCGCGAGCTCGCGCTCTCGCGCGGGGCGCGCTCGCTCCTGTCAGCGCTCGCCTGCGGCGTCGGGGCCTCGCGCGTGTACGTCGGCGTCCACTTCCCTTCCGACGTGGCCGGTGGGCTCCTGCTCGGCCGCGCCGTCGCCGACGCCTTCTCGTGAGCTCGCCGCTACACTCGGCCGAGTGAGCCCGCTCGCCGCGATCGGATGGCCGGTCCTGGACCGGGTCCACGTGCTCGGTCGCTTCGCGATCTCGCCGCACGGGGTGGGGATCGCCCTCGGGTTCCTGTTCGGCGCGTGGATCCTCTCCCGCGAGGGGCCGAGGCGGGGCGTGTCGCTCGAGCACGTGAACTCGATGGTGTTCTGGGCGCTCGTCGGCGCGATCGTGGGGGCGCGCTTCTTCTACGTGCTCGCGCACTACTCCGAGTTCCACGGGATCGGCGACATGCTCGCGATCTGGCGCGGGGGGATCAGCCTGCTGGGCGGGATCGCCGGCGCGGTGCTCGTGAACGTCCCGATCATGCGCCGGCACGGCTACCGGTTCTTCCAGGTGATGGACGGCGCTGTGATCGGGCTCGCGTTCGGGATCGCCTTCGGCCGCATCGGTGACCTCATCATCGGGGACCATCTCGGCACGCCGACGAGCTGGCCGCTCGCGTTCGTCTACAAGGGCGGGAACCTCGCGGCACCGTACGCGTGCGCGGCCGGCATCTGCCGGGCGACGCTGCAGGGCGGCCGGGAGATCGTGCTCACGAAGGGCGCGGCCATCCTCACGGCCCCGAACGGCGACGTGCTCGCTCGCGGGGTCGGCGTGCACCAGACGGCCCTGTACGACATGATCAGCGCGACGCTCCTGTTCCTGGTGCTCTACTGGCTCTCGCGCTCGCCCCGCCGCCTCGGCGTGCTCACGCTCACGTTCGGCGCGTGGTACGGGGCCGGGCGCGTGGTCGAGGACTTCCTCCGCGTCGACAAGCGCTTCTTCGGCCTCACCGGCAGCCAGTGGACGGGGCTGACGGTCTCAATCGTCTGCCTGGTGACGCTCATCGCCAGGGCGGTGCGAGGCCGGGGAGCGAGCGCTCGTGGCGGTGGCTCTCACACGCCGTCGAGAGCGCGCGGGAACGCCCTGGAGGCACCGCCGAGCGACTCGACGGCGTCGAGCCAGTCCTGAGGGCCGCTACCGCTCGCGCTCGTGGGCACCGCCGGCGGCGGCCCCCGGACCGGCCATGATCGGCAGGGGTTTGCCGACCTTGGTGCGGGTCGCCTGCGCGACGCGGCGGGCCGCCTCGCGGAGCGCGATGCCGGCGGGGGAGTCGGGGTCGGAGACCACGATCGGGCGCCCCTGGTCGCCGCCCTCGCGGAGCGAGGGCACGAGCGGGACCTGACCGAGCAGGGGTACGCCGAGCGTCTCGGCCGCCTGGGCGCCTCCGCCCTCGCCGAAGATCTCGGTGCGCTCCCCGCAGTGGGGACAGACGAACCACGACATGTTCTCGATCACGCCGATCGGGCGCAGGTTGGTGCGCTCGGCCATCTTCCCGGCCCGCTCGGCCACCTTTCGGGCCGCCTCCTGCGGGGTCGTGACGACCAGCATCGAGGCCCCGGGCAGGAACGAGGCGAGCGAGATCGACACGTCGCCGGTCCCGGGCGGCAGGTCGGCGAGCAGCACGTCGAGGTCACCCCAGTAGACGTCGCCCAGGAACTGCTCGATCGCCTTGTGGAGCATGGGTCCGCGCCAGATCACCGGGGTCTCTTCGGGGACGAAGAACCCCATCGAGATGATCTTCACGCCGTGGGCCTCGAGGGGCAGGATCATGTTGTTGAACCCGACCGGCTGCCCGAAGGCGCCCATCATCCGGGGCACGGAGAAGCCCCACACGTCGGCGTCGAGGATCCCGACGCGCCGGCCCTCGGCCGCGAGCGCGCACGCCAGGTTCACCGTGACGCTCGACTTGCCGACGCCGCCCTTTCCGGAGGCGACCGCGATCACCGAGGTGTCTCCGCTGGTGAAGAACGTCCGCTGCTCCGGCGGACGCCCGCCGCGGAGCTTGGTCACGAGCGCCGCCCGCTGCTCCTCGCTCATGGGGGTCATCCGGACGTCGACCTCGCGAACGCCGAGCGGCGCGAGCGCTGCGCGCACATCGTCCGTGATCCGCTCCTGGAGCGGGCAGCCGGCGATCGTGAGCAGCACGTCCACCCGGACCCGGTCGCCATCGACGGCGACCCCCTGCAGCATGCCCAGGTCCTCGATCGGACGGCCGATCTCGGGGTCGAGGACGTTTCGGAGGCTCTCGCGGACCTGGGCTTCCGTGACCATCGCGGCTCCTGGAGGGATTATCCTGATTGGGACCGTGCTTATCGTGCGAACTCTCCCCGCCATGATACGGCCGGGTCCCGGAGACGTCGATGCCTGCCCCTAAACCAACGCCGCTCGAGGTCCACAAGGCCCTCGCCGACGACACGCGCTTTCGACTGTACCGGTACCTCGGCCTGTCCGGCCGGCCGGTGTCGGTCCGCGAGCTCTCGACGCGCCTGTCGCTGCACCCAAACACCCTGCGTCCCCACCTGCGTCGCCTGGAGGAGGCGGGCCTGGTCACCGCCGAGGTCCGGAAGGGACGGGCCGTCGGCCGGCCCCAGACGCTCTACCGCTTGGTGGAGCGGGACGCCGCTCAGGGGAAGGAGTACCGCCTGCTGGCGGAGATCCTTGCGGGCGTGCTCTCGGGCGCGCGGGCGCGCGAGCGGGCCGAGCGCCTGGCGGAGGAGTGGGGAAGGTACCTCGTCGCCCAGGGAGGACCCAAGCCCGGTACCAGGCTCCCGTCCAGGCGGAACCTGGCGATCCTGCAGGAGGCGATGGCCGAGGTCGGGTTCGACCCGCGCTTTCGCCGGACCGGGCGGCAGGCCGTGGAGATCACGCTTCGCGACTGCCCGTTCCGCGACTTGGTCGAGGACCACCGCGACCTCGTCTGCGGCGTCCACCGGGGGCTCGTCCGGGGGATGCTCGATGCGCTGAAGCCTCCGCTGCGGCTGGCGGAGTTCTCCCCGCTCGTCGAGCGGTCCCTCTGCCGTCTGGTCGCCCGTGAGGGCGCCTCCTGAGGGGCGGGAGCTCCGATTCCCCCGGCGAGGCCTCGCCGACGGACTCAGGACCGGGCCGGGACGCACCGATAGCAGTAGGGGCAGGCCCGTCTGGGGCGCGCCGTCACGTTCGGGTCGTGGGGAGGTCGTGGGTTGCCGACGTCGAATGCGGACGAGAACGAGGTGGTCGACACGGGCGGCGGCATCCTGTCCGAGTTCGACGAATGGCTGGCCGAGCTCGCTCGCCGGGACGGCTCCGACCTGCACCTCAAGGTGGCCGCGCCGCCGAAGATCCGCCAAGCGGGAAGGCTCGGTCCGCTCGACCGGCGGCCGCTGCGTCCCGAGGAGACCGAGGAGATCGCCCGCGCGATCGTCCCCCCGGAGCGGATGGCGAGGCTCGAGTCCTCGGGCGAGGTCGACTTCGCCTACTCGCTCGCCGGCGTGGGCCGCTTTCGCGTGAACGTGTTCCGTCAGCGGGGTTCCACGAGCATGGTGCTCCGCAGGCTCCGGATGGGCGGGCCGACGTTCGCCGAGCTCAACCTCCCCGACGTGGTCCGCAGGCTCTCCGAGGAGGTCCGCGGGCTGGTGCTGGTGACCGGACCGACGGGCTCGGGCAAGACGACGACGCTCGCCGCCATGATCGAGCACATCAACCACACCAAGCAGGTCCACATCGTCACGATCGAGGACCCGATCGAGGTGCTGTTCAAGGACGACCAGGCCTCGATCAACCAGCGCGAGGTCGGCAACGACACCGAGAGCTTCCTCTCGGCCCTCCGGGCGGCCCTGCGGCAGGACCCGGACGTGATCCTGATCGGCGAGATGCGGGACACCGAGACGGTCCGCGCGGCGCTGCAGGCGGCCGAGACCGGCCACCTCGTGCTCTCGACGCTGCACACGGTGAACGCGACCGAGACCGTCAACCGGGTGGTCGACTTCTTCCCGCCGCACCAGCAGGGTCAGATCCGGTGGACCCTCGCCGGAGCGCTTCGGGGGATCGTCTGTCAGCGGCTGGTGCCGACCGTCGACGGGGGTCTCGTCCCCGGGCTCGAGGTGCTCGTGAACACCGGACGGATCGCCGAGCGCATCGCCGATCCAGACAAGACCGCCGAGATCCACGAGATCGTCGCGGAGGGGCAGTTCTACGGCATGACGACGTTCGACCAGTCCCTGTTGGAGCTGGTTCGCTCGGGTCGCGTCTCGATCGAGAAGGCCATGGAGGCCTCCTCCGCGCCGCACGACTTCCAGCTCCTCCTCCAGCAGGCGGGGCTGTGGAGGAGCTCCGCGGAGGTTCCCCCGCCTCCCGAGGAGCCCGCCGACCGCTACGCGTCGTTCGTGTGAGCCGCGGCGAGACCCTTCTCGCGCTCCGCCGACCTGCCAAGACGACCCGCGAGTCGGGAACCCGCGGCCCCGACCAGCAGCCCGGCCAGGGCGAGGATCAGCCGACCGCCGGCGGTTCCTCGCCTCGTTCGAGACGATGCGGAGGATCCACGGCCGAAACGGGGCGGGGCTCCGAAAGCGCGCGAGGGCGTAGTAGGCCTTCACGAAGGCCTCCTGAACCGCGTCCTCGGCCTCCGCCGCGCTCTGGGTGACGAGCACGGCCATCCGGAAGGCCGGGTCCTGGTAGCGGACCACGAGCTCGCCGTACGCCCGGACATCGCCATCCTTCGCGAGCTCGATGAGCTCGGCGTCCTCCAGTGGCCGGCCCTCCACGTCGTCGTCCGTCGATCGATACACCGGGCGGACGCGGGCGGTTCCCGCCCGCGAGGGCTACGGGGAGGAGGCGGGGCCGGCCCGCTCGCCATCGCCCCCGTCGCCGAAGACGCGGCCGGCGAAGCCGCTGATGCCCGACAGGAGCGAGGACAGCTCCATCGGGATCACGAACTTGGTCGACGGGGAGGCGCCGATCTGCTTGAGGGCGTCCAGGTACTGCAGGCTCATGGTCTTGGCGTCGACGGCCTGTGCGGACTCGTAGATCTTCGTGAGCGCGAGCGCGAACCCCTCGGCGCGCAGGATCGCCGCCTGTCGGTCGCCCTCGGCGTTCAGGATCGCGGCCTGCTTGTTGCCCTCCGCCACCGTGATCGCGGCCTGCTTCGAGCCCTCCGCCTCGGTCACCACCGCGCGCCGCGTGCGCTCCGCCGACATCTGCCGGGTCATGGCCTCCTGGACCTGGGGGGGCGGGATGATCTCGCGGATCTCGACGTTGGTGACCTTCACGCCCCAGCGTTCGGTGACCTCGTCGAGCTTCACACGCAGGATCTCGTTCATCTCCTCTCGCTTTGCCAGGCAGTCGTCCAGGGCCATGTCGCCCACCACCGATCGAAGCGTCGTCGCCGCGATGTTCTGCGCAGCGCCGGCGAAGTTGCCGACCGCGAGGACGGACTGCTGGGCGTCCATGACCTTGTAGAACACGATGAAGTCGATCGAGATCGGCGCGTTGTCCTCCGTGATCGCCGTCTGGTGCGGGATCTCGAGGTAGAGCTCGCGCAGGTCGACCCAGACGGCCCGGTCCACGACCGGGATCAGCAGGACGAAGCCCGGCCCCTTCGTCCCGATGCACCGACCGAGCCGGAAGACGACTAGGCGCTGGTACTCGCGAACGATCCGGATCGAGTTCGGGAGGATGAGGATGAGCAGGGCGAGCACGATCGCCAGGCCGATCAAGACTCCGATCACGAGTTCCCCCTCTCCGGCCCCGGCGACGCCGGGGTCTCCTGTTCGGTCGGTGTCACGTCTTGAATCGGTGCCACGTCCAGGCGAAGACGGTCGACGCGCACGACCCGTACCCGGCTGCCGGCCGGCAGGACGCCGGCGGTGGAGCGAGCCGACCACTCCTCGGAGGCCACCCGGACCACCCCGTCCGGCGCGAGCTCGCGTTCGACGACGCCCTCCCGTCCCACGAGGCGCTCGGCGCCCACCGCCCGCGGGAGGCGGCGTGCCCTGAGAGCGGCGTTCACGACGGTGCCGAAGAACAGAACCAGGAATCCGGCCACCGGCAGGATCACCCAGATTGAGACCCGCGCGTTCGGAACCGAGGGGTTGAACAGGGTGATTCCGCCCAGGATCAGGCACGCGACGCCGCCGACCGTCGCGAGCCCGAGGCCGGGGTGCTTCAGCTCCAGCAAGAAGAACAGCGCGGAGGCGAGCAGCAGGACGACCCCGATGATCTGGACCGGGAGCAGCCCGAACGTGACGAAGGCCGCCACGAGCGACACGGCGCCGAGGATGCCCGGGATCGAGAGCCCGGGGTGGAGCAGCTCGATCACGATCAGCCCGAGCCCGAGGTAGAAGAAGATGAAGGCGAAGTCCGGAGACAGCAGCGCGTGCAGGATCGCCGCGCCGAGCCCCATGCCGCGCGTGCGGATCTGGGCGCCGGCGAGGTGGAGCGTCACCTTCCGGCCGCCCGCCACCTGCACCGTCCGGCCGTCGAGCGCCCGGAGCAGCGCGCTCTGGCTCGGCTCGACGAGGTCGATCACCACGATCCGCAGCGCCTCGCTCGACGGAATGCTGACCGAGTTCACGACGGCGTCCCTCGCCCAGGTCTCGTTGCGCCCGTTCCGGTGGGCCAGATCCTGGATGTACGCGGCGGCGTCGTTGGTCACCTTCTGCTCCTCGATCGCCCCGGCAACGCCCACGGGGTGCGCCGCACCGATGTTGGTCCCGGGGGCCATGGCGGCCACGGGGCAGGCCATCATGATGAACGTCCCCGCCGACGCCGCGCGGGCGCCCTCGGGCGCCACGAAGCAGATCACGGGTACCCGCGAGCCCAGGATCGCCTGGACGATCTCGCGCATCGAGGAGTCCAGCCCGCCGGGCGTGTCGATCGTGAGAAGCACGGCAGCGTCGCCCTGCGCGTTCGCCGCGTCGATCCCCGCCCGCACGTAATCGGCGGTGAACGGATCCACCACGCCGGTCAGCCGAAGCTGCGTGACGGTGGGGACCGCGGTCTGCGCCCGAGCGCTCGCCGCCGGCACCACGAGGACGGCGACGAGCGCCGTGATCCGCGCCGCCCGCAGGACGTTGCGCATGCCGGCATCATCGCACCGTTCGCCGGCGGCGCGCACCGGTCGTGCGCCCGCTCGATGGCGGCCGCGGGTGAACCCATGGCGGCGCCGTCGCCCGTCGTCGCGGGTCGCGTGGCATGATGGACGAACGGGGCGACGGCAAGCTTCGACCGGCGACCGGCCCGTATACCCTGAAGGGAGAGACCGTGTGAACGGTCGGCCCGATGGACCGCTTCTCGCGCGAGAGGAACAGCAGCTGGTGGAAGGGCTCCTTGCCGGCAACGAGGACGCCGTGCGAGCGCTGTACGCGCGCTTCGCTCGACCCGTCTACACGCTGGGTATCCGGCTGCTCGGGAGCGCGGAGGCCGCGGAGGAGCTGACCCAGGACGTCTTCCTCACCGCGTGGCGCAAGGCCGCGCGGTTCGACGCCGCCCGCGGTCGATTGTCCACCTGGCTCATGACGATCGCGCACAACCTGGCCGTGGACCGCCTCCGGCGCGAGACCGGCGTCAGCCGACCGACCCTCGTGCTCGTCGACGAGGTGCCGGAGGTTGCGGCGCAGGGCGAGGAGGACCCGCTGATCGAGCGGGACGCTGCGGTGCGGGCCCTGCAGTCGCTCTCGGAGGCCGAGCGGCGCCTGCTCGCGCGCGCCTACTTCGGCGGGCTCACGGCCCGCGAGATCGCCGAGGCCGACGGCGTGCCGCTCGGCACCGTCAAGACCAGGCTGCGCACCGCGCTCATCAAGGTGCGCCGCGCCAACCAGGAGAAGGAGCGGCTGTGAACTGCCTGGCCGTTCGGGAGCACCTCGCCGAGCTCGCCGTGGGTGTCCTGCCCGAGGAAGAGCGCCCGGCCGTCGAACGACACCTGCGCTGGTGCGCCGGGTGTCGAAAGGAGGCGAGCGAGCTGGATCAGGCGGCGGCGACCTTCGCGCTGGCCCTGGCGCCGGCACCGGTTCCGAGTGGTCTCGGCGACCGCGTCGTCGCTCGAATTCGCCAGGCGGCGGGGGCTCCCGGCTCTCGCCGGCGCCTGCGGACGGCTGCGGCCGCCGTGGTGGCGGCCATGGTGGCCGTCGCGGGTCTGGGGTGGGGAGCCGTCATGGCCGGCCGGGCCGAGCGATTCGCGGACCGCGCCGCGCAGGCCGAGCGGCGGCGGGAGGCGGCGCTCGAGCAGTTCCGAAAGGTGCTCGTGGGGCTCCCGCTCGGCACCCAGCTCCCGGAGGACGACACCCACCTCGGCCAGCTCGCGCCGACGGCGGCAGGTCGCGTCGGCGGGGGGGCGGTACTCGAGCTCGTGTCGGCCACCAGGATCGACTTCGTGATCGTGATCGTGAACGGGCTGCCGAGGGGCCCCGGCCGCCTTCCGTACCGGATCGAGCTCCGAAACGGAACCGGCGACGTCATCCGCGCCGGCGAGATCGCGACGCTGGACGCCGACGGCGGCGGTCAGGCCTTCCGCCAGTTCCAGAACCGGAGCCTGGCCGGCTTCTCGACCGTGCTCGTGCGGGACGCGGCCGGGCGCGTCGTGCTTCGAGGCGTGGTCGGTCGGGCGGAAGGGGCCTGAGCGCCCCCCGGCGAGCTCGGCGCCTACCTCCGCTCGAGGTCCTGGCGGAAGGTGCCGTCGAACGTGATGGTTCCCGGCGCGTTCGGCACCCCCGACATCTCCATCGTCATGTGGAACCGGCCGGTCGTGCTCGTCCTCACGAGGCGCCCGCCGACCGGGTCGAGCCACGCGGTCATGGAGAACGACCCCTTGCCACCGTACGCGATGGTGGCCGAGGAGAGGTTCCGGCCCCCGGTCCCTCCGCGTCCGCCGAGCGCCTTCAGCATCTTGCCCAGGTCGATCGTGAGGTCGAGCGGCAGCTCGAACCACCATCGGCGCCAACCCGGCCGGTGATAAGTCAGGCGAGCGCGGAGGCGAGCATCGCCAGACTCCTCGGATAGCGGTAGCCGATCGACAGGTGACCCCCGTCGAACAGGTCGAGCGTGTGGGGAACCCCGACGGTGTCGAGGGCCTTCGATACGGCCACGGCCCCGACGTCCAGGTACCACTCGTCGCGGGTTCCGGCATCCAGGTAGACGGCCCGCATCGAGCGAAGCGCCTCGGCATGGCGGGGCACCATGCGCACGGGATCCTTCTCGAGCCACCGGGCCCACACCTCCTCGATCAGGACTCCGGTCTGGGGATCGAAGGGGAGTCGCACGGTCCCGTCGGGGTCGGCCGAGTAGCAGGCGGCCATGCACCAGCAGTTCAGCAGGACCCCGTCGTGCTTCTTGGTCCCGAACGGCCGGGACCGGACGTCCCGCCAGAAGCGCTCGTAGGAGCCCTCGTACTCGTCGCGGAGCGCGCGCACGACCTCGCGGAACTCCGGGAGGTAGCAGGCCTCGAACAGGGCGTCGCCGGCGTGCGAGGCGAGCGCCCCGAACACGTCCGGGCGGAGCATCGGCACGACCATCGCGCCGTAGCCGCCGCTCGACTTGCCCTGGATGCCTCGTCGCTCGCGCCGGGGATCGGTCGGGTAGCGGGCGTCCACGAACGGCACCACCTCGTCGCACAGGTAGTCGAGGTAGCGACCGGTGCCGGGTGAGTTCAGGAACTGACTGCCGCCGAGCGAGGTCCAGCAGTCGACGAACACCACGATCGCGGCCGGGACGTCGCCTCGGGCAAAGAGCTCGTCGACCAGCTCGAGGTAGGTGGGACGGAAGGCCTCGCGGTTCCGCCACATGTCGATCTGCCCGGTGAGACCCTGGATCACGTAGACGCACGGGTAGGCGCGACCGCCGTCCCGTTCGTAGCCCGGCGGCGTGTACACCCACAGGGGGCGCGCCGCGGGATCCCCGAGCGGGTTGCCCACCAGCGCGTCGCTCTCGATCACGTGCTCGTCGATCCGACCTGCGAACTCCCTGCTCCAAGGCTTCATCGGGTCTCCTTCCTGTGCGGCGAGGGTCTGGGCGAAACGCGGCAAGGTCGCGGCCTCGAGGTCTCGCGCGGCACCTCACCCAACCCGGATATCATGCTGGCGCATGCCGGACATCTCCGACGTCGTCGGCATCGGGCTCGCCGGTGGTCAGGGCGTCCGCGCCCGGCCCCTCACCCTCAAGGCGCCCGGGTACCTGCGATCCAAGGCCGCGATGTCCTTCCTGGGCCGTCGGCTGATCCGCTGGGTGATCCAGATCCTCTCGAGCGAAGGGATCAAGGACTACTACATCATCGCCCACGGCAAGGAGAACCGGTATCAGATCAAGGTGATGATCGGGTACGGCGAGGGGTTCGGCGTCGACGTGAAGTACTCGCCGGTGAAGTACGACGCGCTCACCACCGGCAGCGCCGATTCGACGTTGCGCATGCTCGACTACTGGGACATCCAGCAACCGGCTCTCGTGTTTCCCACCGACTCGATCATCGACTTCGACCTCGGCCCGATGCTCGAGGCGCACGTTCGGCACGGCGCCGTCGCGACGATCGCCGCGATGACGCGCGAGCCGGACGAGGTCGCGGAGAAGTACGGCGTGATGCTCACCGACCCCGAAGGGCGGGTCACCGAGTTCGTGGAGAAGCCGACGCTGGGTGAGCTCCGCGAGCACTTCCATGCGGCAAGCGACGTGGAGTTCCGCCAGCTCCCGCTGATGACCAACGCCGGCTTCTACCTGGTGGACACCGAAGCGCTCCGCGGACTTGCCGACGAGCCCGAGATCCGCGAGCTGCGGGCCAGGCGGCTGGACTTCGGTAAGGACCTGCTGCCGTGGCTCGTCGGGCACGGCTACCCGGTGTTCGCGCACCCGGTTCGGCAGATCGGCGACCTGGGCAACGTCGAGGACTACGTGGAGACGATGGTCGCGGTCCTGCGCGGCGAGTTCGAGGCGGTGGACCGCCTGCTCGGGCCGCCGTTCGATCCGGCCGCGCACGTGTGGATCGCCCCCGAGTCGCTGTCGATGCGGGACTCGACGAGCGGGATGACGCTGTACGAGAAGCTCGCCGTCGGCTCGGTGTCGATCGGCCCGGCCGTCCGCATCGGTCGCTTCTGCGAGATCCACCCGGGCGTCCGGATCGTCGAGTCCAACCTCGACGACGACATCGAGGTGCATCGGGACGCCGTGATCGAGCGCACCCAGGTGCGGGACGGAGCCATCATCGGGGCCGCCGCTCGCGTCGTTGAGGCCGTGATCGGGTCGATGACCGAGGTGCGTTCCGAGCCGTACAACCCGACCACGATCGAGCACTTCGTGGCCCTCGGGGACGAGGTGATCGTGTACCCGGGCGTCCATCTGTCCGAGCACGTGGCCGTCTACCCGCGGCTGAAGCTCCCGGAGGGCATCACCGTTCCGCCGGGGGTCGAGGTCACGGGTCCCGCGGACGTCCTGCGGTACCTGTAGCGATGCGGATCGGCCTGTCGCTGCCGCACTACGACTTCTCCCTGTTGGGGCGGGAGCCGATCTCGTTCGAACAGATGGCCGAGGTGGCGACCCGCGCCGAGCACCTCGGCTTCGACTCCCTGTGGGTCTCGGACCACTTCGTGTACTCACTGGCTCGGTACGGCGGGGCGGAGGGGCTCCACGGGTCGCTCGAGCCGATGACCGCGCTGGCCGCGCTCGCCCCGCTCACCGAGCGGGTGCGGCTCGGGACGCTGGTGCTGTGTGCGCCGTTCCGACACCCGGCGATCCTGGCCAAGTCCGCTACTGCCATCGACCTGCTCTCGGGCGGCCGGCTGGATCTCGGGATCGGGGCCGGGTGGTACGAGGACGAGTTCCGGCGCTTCGGCTACCGGTTCGACCCCGTCCGGGATCGGTTCCGTGTGTTCGAAGAGACCGTCGAGGCCCTGGACGGTCTGCTGCCCGGAGGACCGGTCGACCTCGAGGGGCGTTGGGTGCGGTTCCGGGGGGCGTTCAACCACCCCGTCCCGGCGCAGCGTCCGAGGCCTCCGATCTGGGTCGGCGCCAAGGGGGGCGACCGCGCGCTTCGGCTCGCCGCCCGACACGCCGACGGGTGGAACACGGTCTGGCGCTGGACTCCCGAGGCCTACGGCGACCGAGTGCGGCGGGCGCGGGAGCTGTGCGAGCGGGAGGGTCGGGACCCCTCCACGCTTCGGCTGTCGCTCGGGTTGTACACGGTCGTCGGCGAGGACCGACCGGACCTCCTCGCCCGGTACGCGGCGATGCAGCGGTGGGTGCCGGGCGTGATCGACCGGGAGCCGTTGGAGGCGTTCGCCGCCGATACGCTGACCGGCACGCCCGAGCAGCTCCTCGAGCGCCTCGCGCGATTCGCGGAGCTGGGTGTGGAGGAGGTGATCGTGGCCCCGGCGCCGCTCCCGTTCGCCCTGCCGGACCCATCGATGCTCGATCTGCTCGCGAGCGCGGTCGTCCCCCGGGCGAGGTCGCTCTGACCGTGGACGCCCGGGAGGCCGCTTTGACGGTGCTCCGGGAGGAGGGGAAGCCCTTGCACTGGACCGTGATCCAGGACCTCGCGCTCCGGCGTGGATACCTGGATCCCTTCGCCGAGCCGAACGTCCGCCGACGGCTCCTCGCGGCGCTCGCCGAGGCCGTTCGCGACGGCTCGGTGGTCCGGGAGGCGACGGGCGTGTACCGGCTTCCCTGAGCCGACGGTGTCCCTGGGGTCTCGCGCCGGGCGAGCGAGGCGACCCGGAAGACGCGTCGCGCTCAGCGGTACGTGATCTTGGAGTAGGTCTCGAGCTTCTCGAACTGGTGCTCGGCCTCGATCCAGCGCACGGTCCCCGACCGGGAGCGCATCACGAGCGACCAGGTGGTGGCCCCGTCGGGCCAGTACTTCACGCCGCGGAGCAGGGAGCCGTTCGTGATGCCGGTCGCGGCGAAGAACACGTCCTTGCCCGAGACGAGGTCCTCGGTGGTCAACACGCGCTCGACGTCGTACCCGGCGTCGAGCAGCCGCGCGCGCTCCTCGTCGTTGCGGGGAACGAGCCGGCCCTGGATCGCGCCTCCGAGACACTTGAGCGCGGCGGCGGCGATGACGCCCTCCGGCGTTCCCCCGGTGCCGAGCAGAAGGTCGATCCCGGACCGTCGGGTGGTCGCCGCAGCGATGGCGCCGGCGACGTCGCCGTCGGTGATCAGGAACACCCGCGCGCCGGTCTCCCGGACGCGAGCGATGAGGTCGTGGTGGCGCTCTCGGTCGAGGATGACGACCGCGATCTCCTCCGGGCGCTTCTCCTTGGCCTTCGCGACGAGGCGCACGTTCTCCTCGGGCGGCGCCGTCACGTCGATGACCTGAGCGGCCTCCGGGCCCGTGGCCACCTTCTCCATGTAGACGGCCGCACCGGGGAAGAACATCGTGCCGCGCTCCGCCAGCGCGATGACCGAGAGGGCGTTCGGCTGCCCCATCGCGGTCAGGCGGGTGCCGTCGATCGGATCGACGGCGACGTCGACGGCGGCGCCGGTGCCGTTGCCGACCTCCTCGCCGTTGAAGAGCATGGGCGCCTCGTCCTTCTCGCCTTCTCCGATCACGACGGTTCCGTGCATGGGCACGCTGTCGATCATGAGCCGCATGGCGTCCACGGCCGCTTGGTCGGCCGCGACCTTGTCCCCGCGGCCGATCCACCGGCCGGCTGCGAGCGCGGCCGCCTCGGTGACGCGTACGAGGTCCAGGGCGAGGTTCCGATCGGGACGCTGGTCGTCCATGGGGCAGCACCTCCAGGGGTCGCGGTGATGTGCCGGCGTCATCCTACGTCCTCGCCCGGGCGGGAGCCTCGACCGCGCGGTCAGAGGAGCCCTTGCCGGCGGAAGGCGTCGATGATCCGTCGCAGCGTGTCCTCGACCGGGGTGTACACGAGCCCGAGGTCGCGCGACGCGCGCGAGCCGTCGCAGGCGCGCCCGTGGGCGAGGGCTCTGGCCGCCTCCCGGCAAAGCGGTGGGCGACGACGGAGCGCCCGGAACGCGATCTCGACGGGGCCTCCGAGCGCGGTCGCGGCCCGGACCGGCGCGAACCACCTTCGTCTGCGGATTCCGGTCGCGTGCTCGACGATCTGAAGGGCCTCGCGGACGGTGAGGGACGCCCCGCAGAGCAGATACCGCTGTCCGGGAGCCCCATGGACCTCCGCGAGGAGGTGTCCCCGGGCGCAGTCGTCCACGTCGACGATCGCGAGCGGGACGTCCACCAGGACCGGGAGGCGCCCGCGCAGGTGCGCGAGGAGCAGGCGGGCGGTTCCGGAGACCCGGTCGGGCCCCTGCACCGATGCGGGGTTCACGGCCACCACCTCGAGACCGAGCTCGCTCCCGCGCTCGAACGCCACCCGCTCGGCCTCGTGCTTGGAGCGCTCGTACGCCGTCAGGTACCAGCCGCGATGGGGCGTGTCCTCCCGCGCGATCACGCCGCGTTCCTCGCCGATCGTCGCGGCGGAGGAGGTGAGCACGATCCTGCGGACGCCCGCCCGAGCGGCGGCTTCGACGACGTTTCGAGTGCCCTCGACGTTCGTTCGAACCATCGCCACGGTGTCGGTCTCGCACAGTCCGACCACTCCCGCGCAGTGGAACGCGGCGTCGCACCCGCGCAGGGCGCGGGCCAGCCCGTCGCGGTCGAGGACGTCGCCGCGAACGGGTCGGGCGCCCAGGCGCGCGACGGACTCCGAGGCCCGCTCGGAGCGCACCAAGGCGACCGTCTCGCGTCCCTCCACCGCCAGCCGGCGGAGCACGGCCGCTCCGACGAGACCCGATCCGCCGGTGACGAGGACGCGCCCGGCCACCGAGCTCACCGGCGGGGCGAGCCGGTGATGCTCCCCGAGAACCTCGCGAGGTACTCGACGGCCGACAGGACCGTGACGGCGGCGGCGGCCAGCATGGCCCACTGGTCGGGAAAGAGCGGTCCGAGCGGGTCCGGCGTCCGCAAGATCGCCATGAGGATCGCCAAGAACTGCACGTTCGTCTTCGCCTTGCCCCACACGGAGGGCCGCATCACCGTGCCGTCGACCGCGACCACCCCACGGAGTCCCATGATCAGCAGCTCCCGAGCGACGATGATCGTCGCGATCCACGGCGAGGCGCGCCCGGCGCCCACGAGCGCCACCAGCACGCCGGAGACGAGGAGCTTGTCGGCCGTCGTGTCGAGAAAGCTGCCGAGCGTGGTGGCCGCACGCCACCGCCGCGCGAGGAACCCGTCGAGGAAGTCGGTGGCGGCGGCGATCCCGAACAGTCCCGCGGCGACGCCGTAGGCGTGCGCGAGGTGGTGGCCGTCGAGCAGCAACCACATGACGACCGGGACGAGGACCACGCGAACGACGGTGATCCGGGTCAGCAGGGACGCGGCCTTGGCTTCCCGATCCTTCACGGCGACCCCCGGAGGGCTCGGCCCGATGCTAACAGCGGACCGAGCCGCTCGAGACGAGCGCTCGGACCTCGGCGGCGGTCCGGCATCGCAGCGCGCTCTGTGCCACCGCCCGAGCGTCCTCGAGCGTGAGGGACCGAATCGCGCGCTTCACGCGGGGGATGGCCGGCGCGCTCGCCGAGAGCTCGCGGACGCCCAGCCCGACGAGGATCGGCACCGCCGACTCGTCGGCCGCGAGCTCGCCGCAGACGGCCACGGGCTTCCCCAACGGTTCCGCCGCCTCGACGGTCATCCGGATCAGCCGGAGCACCGAGGGGTGCAGCGCGTCGGCGAGGCCGGCGACCTGCTCGTTGCCGCGCTCCGCCGCGAGCGTGTACTGCGCGAGGTCGTTCGTCCCGATCGAGAAAAAATCGATGTCGGGCGCGAGGGCCGTTGCGGTGAGAGCGGCCGAGGGCACCTCGACCATGATCCCGACCGACAGGCTCTCGGGCGCGCGCCGACCGGCGGCCGCGACCTCCGAGCGCGCGCGTTCGACGAGCTCGCGCGCCGCTCGGACCTCCTGGAGGGTCGTCACCATCGGGAACATCACGCGCAGGGGATGATCCGCGGCCACCCGGATCGCGGCCCGAAGCTGCGGCAAGAGCACGTCGGGCCGGGACAGGCCGAGCCGGAGGCCCCGCAGGCCGAGGAAGGGGTTCGCCTCGGCGGCCAGGGGAATGTACGGGAGCGGCTTGTCCCCGCCCACGTCGAGCGTTCGAAGCACGAGCGGGCGATCGCCGAGCCCCTCGGCGATCGCGCGGTAGACGGCCTCCTGCTCGTCTTCGGTGGGCATCGTCTCACGACCGAGGAACAGGAACTCGGTGCGGAGCAGCCCGACCCCCTCCGCACCTGCGGCCAACGCGGGCCCCACATCCTCGGGCTTGCCGATGTTCGCGAGGACCTCGACCCGGAGGCCATCCCGGGTGCTCGCGGGCCGACCCGCCTCGGCCAGCGCTGCCTCTTCGGAGGCGCGGAAGGCCTCGGCTCGGCGCTCGGCCTCGGCCACGAGGTCGTCGTCCGGGCGGGGCCGGAGGAGCCCTCGGTCTCCGTCGAGGAGCACGATCGTGCCCTCGGGGATGTCCAGGATGTCCCTGCCGAGGCCAACCACGGCGGGGATCCCGAGGGAGCGGGCGAGGACGGCCGAGTGCGATGTCGGCCCGCCGAGGGCGGTCGCGATCCCGCGGACCTTCGCCGGGTCCAGCCCCGCGGTGTCGGCCGGCGTGAGGTCCTCGGCCAGAACCACCCCCTCCGCGACCACGACGGGGGACGCGGCCGCCCGTCCCGCCAGGTGGGCGAGGACCTGACGCCCAACGGCTCGCACGTCGGCCGCCCGGGCCTGGAGGTACGGATCCTCCAGGCTCTCCCACGATGCCGCGACGCGCTCGATCGTCTCGGCCCAGGCCGCGGCGGCTCCGCGCCGTTCCTCGAGGACCGCCCGGCCAAGCGGCGACAGGAGCGCCTCGTCCTCGAGCAGCAGGGCGTGCGCGTCGAAGATCGCCGCGGCCTGCTCCCCGGCGCGCGCGGCCGCCCGGGCGCGCGTCGCCCGGATCTCCCGGACGGTGGCGGCCAGGGCCGCCGTGAGCGCCGCCCACTCCTGGGCGGGCTCGCCGGCGGGCCCGGTCGGGATCTCGATCTCGGGGGCGCGAACGTGTCGGGCAGGCGCCACGACGAGGCCGGGGGAGGCGGGGTGGCCGGCGAACGCGCCCTCCGGGGCGGCCGGGGGCGGCTCGCTCGGCAGCGGAGACGGGACCTCGCCTGCCCCGCTCACCTCGTCCCCGAACCGCGCCGCCGCGAGCTCCTCGATGGCTCGGAGGGCGTCGGCGGCCTGCGGGCCCGATGCCGAGACCTCGATCTCGTGGCCCTGGAGCACGCCGAGCGTCGCGATCGCGTTCAGGCTCCGAGCGCTCGCGGGGCCGCGGCCCGTCGTCAGGTTCCGGACGCGCACGTCCGCGTCGAACGCCCCGGCGGTGCGCACCAGGCGCGCCGCCGGGCGGGCGTGGAGGCCGAGCGGGTTCTCGACCAGCAGGCGCACGGTCCGCGCCGGACCGGCCGCCGCGCCGACGCCGGCCTCCGCCGGCTGGCTCGAACCATCCGGCGGCGCCCCCCCGAGGTGGGCGACCTTCGGCGACAGACCGTTTCGGGCCTCGTCGGCGACCTCGGCGAGCGAGCGTCCGAGCCGGGCCGCGACCGCCGCGGCGATCGCGCCCTCGACGAAGGGCGCCTCGCAGAGCAGGACGCGGCCGCGTCGATCCTCCGGCAGCATCTCCACGGCCATCTCGGCCGAGAGCACGGCGCTGCCGAGGTCCATCAGCACGAGCACGCCCTCCTCCGACCAGGCCCGCTCGATGGCCGACGAGACGAGGAGGGCGTCGGTGCCGATCGGCCGGTCGGGGAGGTCCAGGCCGCCGACGGGCTCGAGCGCCACGTCCTCACCGCCCATCTGGCGGGCGAGCTCGGCCACCCCTTCCGCGAGCTTGGCGCTGTGCGAGACCAGGACAATGCCGATCACGCGGACCGCCTTCCGAACCCGTCCGCCGGCGCGGACCGGCGCCCGTTCACCCGGACAGACCGTACGCCCGGTAGAGCACCTCGATCGGGTGGACCGAGGGGACCCCGGTGGCCTTTTCGATCTGCCAGCGACAGGTCTCGCTGTCGCACGAGGCGAGCTCGGACCCCGCCGCGCGCACCTGGTCGAACAGGCGGGCGCCGACCGCCATCGCGCTGTCGTACTTCTCGGCCTTCAGCCCGTAGGTGCCGGCGATGCCGCAGCAATCCGCATCGCTCTCCTCGACGGTGAGCTCGGGGATCAGCGCGAACAGGTCGAGGGCCGGCTTGCCCATCCAGTGACCCGCCTGCTGGCAGGGCGCGTGGTAAGGCACCGTGATCGGGAGGGGTCGGAAGTCCGTCCGAAGCTCTCCGCGCTCGTGCAGCCAGACGAGGTACTCGCAGATGTCGTAGACGTGCGAAGAGACGACGCGCAGGTCCTCGTCGTCCTCGAGGTCCAGCATCTCGATCGCCTCGCGCTTGAGCATCAGGCCGCAGCTCGTCGACGTGGCGACGATGTCGTACCCGCGGCGGGCGTACGGGGCGAGCGTCGACGCCAACCTGCGGACGTACCTCCGAGCGTCGTCCATCAACCCGTTCGACTGCAGGGGGAGGCCGCAGCAGTCCTGGCCGCGCGGGACGAGCACGCGGAACCCGTTGTGCTCCAGGACGGCCACCGTCATCTCCCCGAGTCTGGGCTCGTAGTAGTTCGTGCTGCACCCGTGGAAGTAGACGACGGCACGAGTCGCGCTTGCCGGAGCCGGGTGCCTGCGGGCCCATGCCTGGAAGGTCCGGCCGGCGAACCGGGGCATCGGCGCGGCGCGGTGGATCCGAAGCACCCCCTCGAGCAGCGCGCGAAACGCCCGGTTCTGGAGGAACCAGTTGCCGAGTGGAGCGACCGGGGTTCCGATCTTCCCCATGAGGCTCGAGCGGGCGATGATCCGATCGCGAAGGGGAATGCCGCGCTCCGCCTTCATGCGGGCGCGGGCCTTCGCGTTGATCTCCGCGATCTTGACTCCCTGCGGGCACACCGTCGTGCAGATCCCGCACCCGGAGCAGTAGTCGAGCGACGCGTCGAACGTCGCGTCGGCGGTGCGGAAGCGCTCCGCCTGAGGGCCGGCGTACTTCGGGCCCGGAAACAGCGGCGTGACGTTCGACACCGGGCAGAACGTCTCGCAGATGGTGCATTTCACACAGTGGTCGAGCGACCCCCGCACGAGCTCCGCGAGCCCTGTCTCCACGGTCTGCATCACGACGCGTCCTCCAGGATGTGCGACGCGGCCGCGAAGCCCGTCGCAAGGGCCAGCCCGTTGCCCGAGCGTTCTCTCCAGGGCTCGGCGCCCGCGAGCACGGCCCCGGCCGCGAAGAGGTTGTCGAAGGCGGCCGCTCCATCCGGGCCGAGGGGTCGCAGCCGTTCGTCCACCGCCAACCCGGCCTTCGCCATCGGATGATCGTCGAACACGCCCGGGAGGAACCTCGGCTCCTCGACCGGCGGCACGCCCCACACCGGCAGGCCGAACACGGTCTCGCGCACCTCGCCATAGGAGTCGAGGTGGAGCGCCCCCGAGGCGAAGCCGCCCGTCGCCAGCACGAACCAGCGGCCCTCGTACGCGCTCGTCCGGCTCGCCGCCGCCCGGACCGAGAGCGAGGTCACGGACCCGTCGCTCGTGCTCGCGCCGACGACCATCGCGCCCATGACCCACCGCCCCCCGGCCCGCCGGAAGGCCGCGCGCAGGGCGCGGAACAGCCGGATCCCGGGCACCGAGGGCGGCAACCCCGGGACCTCGAACACCGGCCGTTCGAGCGCGTCCTCGAGCTCACGACGCACCTCGGCGTGCCGGTCCAGGCCGAGCACCGCCGGGAACCCCACCGACTCGCCGGGCTGCAGGTGCACCTTGAGCTCGCTCGCCACGGCCCGACGGAACGCGGGATCCTCGAACGCGCGCGCGTAGTCGAGCGCCCCGACGTCGGGCTCGACGCCCGGGTCGGAGACCAGGACGGCGCGCGCCTCGACGGCCGCGCCCGAGGGCAGCTTGGCCTGGACGAGGTTCTCCGCGAGGTACGCCGGGTGGAAGCTCTTCATCGCCCGGAGGCCGACGAACGCGAAGTGTCCTCCGGAGCGAAGGTCGCCGGCGGCCATCGACGCCGGCACGATGGCGGTGGGGGCCGGCACGCCGGCCGCGGTTGGGACGAGGAGGTTCTCCTCGAGGGAGCCGGTGTAGCCGAGGATCTCGGTCCGCTCGCGGAACCACGCCACGCTCTCCTCGATGAGCTCGAGCGACAGGCAGGCGTAGGGATGCTCCGGGTGCTCGGTGCGGAAGGCCGGAAGCGCCCCGGCGGGGCTCTCGACGAGCTCCGGGGTGTACCCGAGGACGTCGATGCTTGCGGGAGACAGGTGAGTGGATCCCACACCCTGGGCGACGAGCGTCGTCTTCAGCCCGCCCTCGGCAAGGCGGAGGGCGGCCACGAGCCCCGACAGGCCGGCGCCCACGACCACGGCGTCGCTCTTCATGTCGTCACCTTCTCTGGCTTGGCGCTTCGCGATTCGTCGCCGGGCAGGTGGCCAACGTCCAGGATCCCCTGGAAGATCCACTCGTCCAATCGGGTCTGGCGGAGCTGGTCGCCGTACAGGATCGGCTGGACGCCCTTCCACCGCTCCTGGACGAAGTCCAGGAGGGCGCGGTTCGCGACGTGGACCGGGGTCTTCTGCAGCTCGTGCATGATGCCCGTCGCCCGGAAGATGCAGAACCCGCCCTGGCACGGGCCCATGCCGAGACGCACCATCCGCCGGATGTCGTCCAGGCTGGTGGTGCCCCGGCGCCGGAGGGCGGTCTCGAGGTCGCTCCGGGTGACGAACTCGCACTCGCAGATGAGCTGATCGGTGTGGAGCGTCTCCTCTCGCTGAGCGACCCGGGATCCGAGCCAGTAGTACCGGCGGCTCTCCGAGTCGGGCAACGGCTCGTCCGCGGTGCGGCACGGGCGCTCGATCCCGAGCTCCGCGCAGACGGCGTCCATCGTCTCCTCCGCCATCAGGCGGAACGTGCAGAACTTCCCGCCGGTGATCGTGACGAACCGCTCGACCCCGTCGCGCGTTCGGTGGTTGAGCAGGGCGTGGGCCCTCGTCACATCGCGCGTGTCGGCGCCCGCCGCCTTCTCCTGATAGAGAGGCCGGACCCCGCCCCACACGCGCAGCGCCCGGGCCGAGCGGAACCCGGGCACCAGGTTCTCGCCCGCGTCGAGCATCTTCTGCACCTCTTCGCGGGTGATCTCCCAATGGTCGGGGTCGGCGACCTTCACGTCGGTGGTCCCGATGACCGAGACCGCTCGAGCCGGCACGATGATGTCGCCGTCCGAGGGCATGGCGCATCGGTTGATCACCGTGTCGACGAGCCGGTGGCTCATCGCCACCATGATCCCCTTGCCCGGAAACACGGTGACCTCGCACCCGGCCATGGCCGCGATGCGACCCGCCCAGGCGCCCGAGGCGTTCACGACGAAGTCGGCGTCGATCTGGACCTCCTCGCCGCTGCGGTGATCGACGACGATCGCGCCCTTCATCACCCCGCCCTCGACGATCAGGCGGAGCACCTCGTGGTAGGGGAGGATCCGCGCTCCGTACGACTCCGCCGAGCGCGCGCATGCCCAGACGGTCTTCCACGAGTCGACGGAGCCGTCGGGGACCGTGAACGCGCGGCTGATGCCCGGGTTGAGCCGCGGCTCGCGCCGGAGCGCCTCGGAGACGGGGATCTCCTCGACCGGGATGCCCACCGCGCGGCACGCGTCGGCGAACGTGTCGGCGTAGGTCGGGTCGTCGACGGGCGTCGTGACGAACAGGCCTCCCGTGTCCTCGATGCAGTCGGCCGCGATCTTACGGAGGATCCAGTTCTCGTGGATGCACTCCTCCGCCGCCTTGGGGTCCTTCACGACGTACCTGCCCCCGGAGTGCAGGAGGCCGTGGAATCGCCCCGTCGTGCCCGTCGCGAGGTCGCCGCGGTCGACGAGGACGGTGGAAAAGCCCCGCATCGCGGCGTCTCGAACCACACCGAGGCCGGTGGAGCCTCCTCCGATGACGAGGACCTCGGTACGGAGCTTGGCCGTCGCGCTCATGGGTCCCGCCCTTGGGTCGGACTGACGTTCTGAGTGGCGTGGCCGCCCCAGCCGTGAGCTGCCGCGCGGCCCGGGCGAGCCCTCATAGGGTCATTCTGGCATCGACGGGCGCGTCCGTGCCTGGGTCTTTCGTCAGTGCTCGCCCTCGGTCTCCTGGCCCCGGGCGAAGTCGGGACGCGGCTCGTCCTCCGGGTGCTCCTTCTGCTCCTGGCCCCGCGCGAAGTCCGGGTGGGGCTCGTGACCGCCGTGATGCTCCTCCTTCTCCTGCCCCTCGGCGAAGGACCCCTTGTGGTCCTTCGCCTCGGTGTGTTCCTCCTCCTCTTCCTGGCCCCGCGCGAAGTCCGGGTGGGGCTCGTGTTCCTTCTCCATCACGACCTCCCAGGTCGGGCGGGCACGGTGGGGGCCGGCGCGAACGGCCCGCCGGCCCCCAGGATGTGCGTACGCGTCACTCGACCCAGTCGAAGGTCCGGGTGACGGCCTTCTTCCACTGCGCGTACTCCTTCTCGACCACCGCGCGGTCCATCTTGGGGTCCCACTGCTTGTCCTTCCCCCAGTTGGCCCGCAGGTCCTCGACCTCCTTCCAGAACCCGACCGCGAGCCCGGCGGCGTAGGCCGCGCCCAGCGCGGTGGTCTCCGCCACCGTGGGCCGGATCACCGGGACGCCCAGGACGTCGGCCTGGAACTGCATCAGGAGCTCGTTGAACACCATGCCGCCGTCGACCTTGAGCGCCTTGAGCGTCACGCCCGAGTCCGCGTGCATGGCGTCCAGGACCTCGCGCGTCTGC
>Ga0070741_10001498_pt1 | contig 70746 bp, 77 predicted proteins | sample Coa_R1_4_FD_66440 | JGI IMG/M metagenome (GOLD analysis project Ga0070741, IMG submission 66440) | Surface soil microbial communities from Centralia Pennsylvania, which are recovering from an underground coalmine fire - Coalmine... | ecosystem: Environmental > Terrestrial > Soil > Unclassified ... | reverse complement strand
CTCCTGGAGCTTCAGCTCCATGCCTAGCGCCGCTAGTATTTTGGTAATCTTGGAGAACCCCAGCTCACCGGTCCTCGCGTTCTCCAACGCTTCTATTGTGGCGCGGCTGATCGATGCCCGCTTCGCGAGCTCGGCTTGGCTCCATCCGCGTTTCTTGCGGGCGGCTGCGATTTGAGCTCCTATAGAAGATAGCGTCAGCATATGCCTAATATACTAGGCATACAGGCCATTGTAAATTGATATGCCTAGTATGTTGGTCATCCAAGAACCGGCGAACAAGTCCTCGAGTTTCTGCCGCTTCGCGAGCCATCAGCTTTGCGCTCTTAATCCCCATTCCTCGCTTGTCTTATTTGCGAGGGCAGAGAGATTGGTTCGTCAAAAGCCTGCTTGATGGTAAGATGGTCTTACCATGCAGACCAAGGTTTCGACCAAGGGACAAGTCGTTCTACCCGGACCGCTTCGCCGCCGGCTCGACATTCGGCCAGGTGATCCGCTGGACGCGAATATCGAGGATGGGCGAATTGTGTTGACGCCTCGCAGAAAACGTCCTCACCGAACAAAAATGGTGACTGACCCGGTCACTGGACTGCCCGCATTGAGCGCGGGACCAAAGGCCCCCGTCATGAGCAGTAAGGAAGTGGAAGAGATTCTTGCGAACTTCCCATGATCTATTTGCTCGATGTGAATGCTCTGGTTGCACTGGGCTTCATCAATCATGAATTCCATGATCGAGTTGCAGCTTGGGTGCAATCTCAAGACTCGATAAGCCTGGCGAGTTGCTCAATCACCGAGCTTGCGTTTGTACGCGTGTTGGCGCAGGCCCCGGCCTACGGATTCACCGTGACTCAATCTCGCACACTGTTGCTGCGCTTGAAAGAGGCGCCTACTTGTCCTCTCAAGTTCATCCCAGATGAACACGACGTTTCCCATTTACCGGCTTGGGTCAGAGGACCAAAGCAAATTACCGATGGTCACTTAAGCAAGCTTGCGACCGCAAATGCCGCGGTCTTGGCAACCCTTGATGAGAACATTCCTGGCTCATACCTGATTCCGACATAGTTCTCCCTAAGGTGATCGCCTTCGTGTCTAGCTTCATAGGCGCGGGACATGGCCTTTTTGTTCGCATGGCTATCGCTTTTGGTTGTGTGCTAACAGTGTGCCGGACTTTGGAAACAATCCCATCGACAGAACTCGACTCGACTTGCGGCCCGTCAGGCCTCCAGTACCCAATCAATTCGTCAATGATTGTTTGCTCGACTAGGCAGTGTGTGTGCAGTATGCGCGTGTCTGCCGCCGAAGAGCGTCTGCCTCGCGAGTTGGCCTTCCGCCCGTGACACGAACCTCGCTAATCGTAAATGCCGTAAGGGTGGCAACGAGATGTTGCCGAGGAAAACAGGTTTGTTTGAGGCAATTGCGTGGACGGAGGACGAGAAAAGGAGAATCCACTTCGCCGCATTCTTTTGCGCGCCACGGAATTTAAGTCGATCTGTTCCCGTCTCAATCATTTTGATTTCTTGTATTACTTACAAATTCCTGCTCTGGTGTCTCGTGTGCTGTGCCGTTTGGCGCAGTCTCAAAAAGCGCAGATCTGGATTACGATGCAGGGGTCTCAGGCGCCAATCATTGATAGTGGCGTGACCTGCCGCAACACCTCACCGAACGCCGCTCAAGAATCAGAATTTGGAGATTTCGATTTCATGGTTTCTTGTTGTGTTCAGTCGGGCGCATCACGCCAATGCTCACGCTTCGAGGTATGACCGATACCAACATTGAAGCGGTTGCAAGGATCAAGGTTTTTATAATGGCCGACCAAGGCCGATTTCGCGTGGTACAGGTGCCCAACGTTGTGTTCAGCCGGGAATTGTGCGCCACGCTCCGTCAGTAATTGCCACATCTGATGTTCCAGATCGAGAGCATTATGGCTCTTTCGCACTATGTAATCTTGGTGAAAGACATGACAAAAAAAGTGTCCATAATAGAGCTTGTGAAGAATGGCATCTTCTAGATCGTCGGGCAAGGTTTCGAACCATTTCTGGTCGTTACGTCTAAGCGCCACATCCACTGCGACGATGTCACTGACTTCGGCGCGGTGGATAGCACGAAAACGCACTCCAGAGCCGGCCGCGGCGAAACGGTGCAGGAACACCTTCTTACCTTCGTCGTCGGTGCATTCGAAGAAGCTCCCGTGTTTCGAAGGATACCGAGCTGCAAGAAACCGGCGCGCATCGAGAATGCCGTCTCCCGACATCTTAAGCATCAAGTAGTGTTCGTACTTATTGCGATAGTCTTTCAATTTCCTGGGTAGATGATTAGGAAAAAACCGACTAATCCAATACATCATCTTATCGCTCAGGTCGGGAGGAATAAATCCAAAGCGGCCGGTAATTCCGTCAAACAATCCTTTGGCGGCGAATAATCTCGGAAGCCACTCGGTTCCCAAGTATTGAATTGTAAGAAAAATGTCCTTGCCGTACCTCTCGGCAACATCGAATGCAGTACGGTGCATGTACTCGGCAGAAATCGGCAGCTCTTTAAAATGAGCCAGCATGTCGCGGCGGATTTCAGTGAATTCTGCTGGGTCGTTGGTGCCGATATAGAAGACCTTCGTTTGCTCCTCTTTAGGAAACGTGTCGAGACGGACGGCAAAGATCATTATCTTTCCGGCGCTGCCTGAGGCTTCATACAGGCATCTCGGATCGCCATTAAAACGAGCGGGTGTGTCCGAAGTGAAGTCTCGGACGTGGCGAGCGTATTCACGGTCTGACGCGACGCGGCCGGAATCGTATTCGATGTCGCATTCACCAAAGTCATCTCGGTCCAGCCTGCCCAAGATCATTTCGGGATCATCGCCGAGGTCAACTGCCAAGTGATTCACAAGCTGAACCGTACCGGTTTCATCGATTCGTGCAAAAAGCGCGAGCTCCGTGTAGGCGGGTCCACGAGGTATGAGGGCGCCACCTGAATTGTTGCAGATGCCTCCGACTACCGATGCACCAATACATGACGATCCAATCACTGAATGGGGCTCGCGACCCAACGGTTTCAGAAGTTTCTCAAGCTGGAAGAGCGTAGAGCCGGAATAGCAAATTGCTTGACTCCCCTTGTTGATTAGGTGAATCTTCGCAATGCGGAGCGTGCTGACGATTACCACGTCTCGATCGTAGTCATTACCGTAGGGTGTCGAACCACCGGTCAGGCCCGTGTTGGCGGCCTGCATAATGATGATCTTCTCAAACTCCACACAAACTCTAAGTACCTTCCATTGTTCAACGAGAGTGCCGGGCCGAACTACTGCGACAACGGGACCGTTTCCAAATCGGAAGCCGGTCCGGTAGCGAAACGTGCTTGCAGGCTTCGTCAGTACGTTCCGACCACCAACTATAGATTTGAGTTCGTCGATGAAGTGCTTATTGTCCGGTATCACGCTGTTGATTGGTGAGGCGCGAGGTTTACTGCAGTTCGATGCTATCTTCAAAATATAAAATGTGATTCAAGTTGTATTCCGATAGCATTCCGCACTGCATCTACGGTGGTGTTGCCGTCGATTTGGAGCAATCGTCCTCTGGATCGATAAGACTCCGCTAACGCCAAAGCATTCTCATCGTGAACCATCAGGCGCTCGCGAATCACGCTTTCCGAGTCGTCCGGGCGCATCACCAGTTTCGTTTCATCGTAATCGCAGATCCCGGAATTTACCGGTGGCTGGGAATCAAGGTTGTAACTTCGCCCGCAGCTTGGGCAGGAACGCCTACCCGAGAGGCGGCGCATGACTTCGTCGTGCTCGACGCTAATCTGGATAGCCAGAGGCGCATTATGCAGGAGTTCATGGTTGTTGCCCGAGCGCGTACGCAGAAAGCAATCAAGCCAGTTTGCCTGGTAAACGGAGCGTGGAAAGCCATCCAGAACTAGACAGCTCGAGCACCCCAGGCTGCAAATGTGCTCCCTAAGCATTTCGCAAACGACGTCGTCGGGCACCAGCAATCCGCGGCTCATTATCTCCGCTGATTGCAGACCCAATGCTGTCTTTCTTGCGACATGGGACCGAAAAACGTCACCAGTGGAGATACGAGGAAGAGAATATTCATTCGCTATGTGCTGCGCATGGGTGCCTTTTCCGGCGCCGGGAGGTCCCAAGAAAACGAGAGCCGCGGGGCCAAGCCTTCGCGGTGTGTGGAGAGTGCCAACGCGGTGTACGTCACGGTCCCAGCTATAACTGATCTTGGTTTCAATCATCATGTCTCAATTCAGATTTATTGGTGGAGAACTGGAAGGGAGGAGCATAGTCAGTGCAGTTGTGGGCCTCAAATGCGCTGGCGATGCTGACTGGAATCGACGAATTCACGGCAATGAAATTCGCGTTCCAATCGCAGCCAGTGCAGTGGCACTCGACTGGTCCCGTGATCCAACCTGACTGCTTTATCTCACGTTCCTTCATGTGCGAACCACCGTCCTTCCCATAACAGTTAGCGGCATTGGAACGCATCGTTGCAAACTTAATAGGCCCTCGCGACCGAGTAGTCCGGCGCGACCTACTTTCCAAAATTGAAGATTGCCGCTGCTCAGATCTAGGGCTAAAGTGGCTATTCGCGCTTGGCTGACGACGCTTAAAAACGGCTGTCCTCTGCCTACCTGAAGATCTGTACAGAACGCCGATGAAAAGCACGTTTTAAAGGTGGAAACGTTTCAAAGGATCGTCCCAAGGAGAGCTGAGTGATCACCATCCCTGAGGAGGTTCTGGCGCAGCTCAAGCGCGGGATCACCCATCGTGAGATTGATAGTGGAATTCACTGTCTGCAGAAATATGAGCATCTGCTGGAACACCTGGAACCAAGCGAACCAAACTCCGCTCGCCTTCTCGGCTACTTCGCGCAGTGGGTCGACATTGGCTTCGGACATCCTTCACGCCTGAGAGATTTGCTGGCCAGATTTTCAAAGGAAATACGGGCACGGCTCACGTTGGGTGAATACGTAGACTTACGAATGGCGGAAGGAATGCTCGCGATGAATGACGAGGCAGTCACGGAGGCGATATCGCATTTCGATGTGGTGTTGGCGCTCGGCGGCGACTTGAGCGACAAGCAGAGCCTGGCTGTCGCAAATTTTTGGAAAGCGCGCTGTTTACGAAAAGTCGGAGAGTATCAAGAGGCCCTGGCCTTCACTACCAACGCTAGCGAACTTGCTGTCGAGTTGGGCTACCCCAAGATGGCTGCGGTGATGCAGGTGCTTGAAAGCTGGTTGATATTCCAAGGAGGAAAATCCGACCGCGCCGAACAAGTTCTCTGTCAAGCAGAAGAAGCGCTTCGCCTAACCGATGATTTCGTGACTCTGGGTAACGTCCACTCTTCATACGGGAGAATGGCCCGCCGGGCGGGGCACTATGAGAAGGCGATGGTGCACTTCACGACTGCCATTCGCGAGTACCGCAAGCGTGGCTCCCAACATCCTCATCTCGCCAGGACACTGACGAACATTGCTCTGGTAAAGCAGCTCATTTCACTTCAACTCGGCAAGAAAATTGACGCCCAGAATAGACGACAGCGCAAAGCGGCGGCCCGCGGCCAAAAGATCAAACAGAGCACTGTCTCGCCTCGCGCCACCCGAGAACAGTTGCGAGCCGATGCATTCCGCCATCTGGACGAAGCCGAAGCCATTTACCGACACACTGAGAGCTTCCATGGTATTAGCGGCATTCATCTAGTCCGTGGTTACCTATATCTGGATGACGGCGATTATGAGCTCGCCGAGCAAAACGCCGAGATGGGACTGGCTTTAGCGCGGCAGAAAAACGACCCGATCACTCTGTCGCGACTTAGCCTGCTGCATTGCATGATCGAAAATACGAAACTGGAGGACGGCATCAACGACAAGATTGGCCCTGAGGGTCATGCTCGCCAGGCCTTGTCGTGGGTTCAAGATTCCATCAAATTCGCCAAGCAGACCCAAAGCCGGCGACTGCTTGGCAATGCCTACATTTGGGAGGGAATAACCTACTCCAACTCTTTTCTTCATGAGTGGGATTCTGCGCGCTCATCTTATGACTCCGCATTGGCAATTCTGAAGGGCGACCAGGGTGGGCAGCTGTGGAATGATCTACAGATGCTGAAACAGCGGCTCATGCCCAAGGTCAGAGTTGAGGACAAATTACGGGCGTGGTCGCAGGGCTCGGTCGGAGAAAAAAGCTTTCAGCAAATTCTCGATGAATTCACTGAATTGATCATCCCCAAAATTTGGGAGAACGAGGGCCGCAAAATATCGCGCGTATCAGATCGTCTATCTATTTCACCGAAAAAGGTCCGTCGTATTCTGGAAATAGTTGGAGTCCGCAACGGACCGACGCGGCGGCGGTAGAGCAACGAATGTCAAGCCGAGAGCTGCAGAAACGCGATTTGTTTTCAGTCACTGATTATCCGATCTTGCGAATCGCCAAACATCCCAAAGACACTCCGCCGACAGTCGCGAGTACCATGCCGCCCACAACTGAGTCGAATCTGATCACGACACTTCGAAGGCGGGAAAGGAACTATGGCTTTGCTTCAGCAGTGCGACGAAAGTCAGTACGCTGTGCGCAGTCGCCTTCGCTTCGAGTTGAAGCGACGCCTCCACCAAGACTCCCATCGCACTCCAAACCAGATTGCCCGGTTCGGGTAAAACGGAGTGGTGAAGCTGGTTTTTTTGTCAAGCTCTTTCGAGCCCCGCCCGCCTCTCGCCACCAGATTTTTCGTACGAAGTGGAGACGTAGAGGACTGGATCATCGAAAATCGGACGCGGGAACTGCATCCCTTCCACATCCATCAGCTTCATTTCCTGCTCCTGCAAAACAATGGAAAGCCGGTAAATGAGCCATTCTTGCGCGATACCGTCAACGTCCAGTATTGGGACGGCAAAAGCGCCACTTATCCAAGCATCAAGCTGCGAATGGATTTCAGGAATCCGCGCATCGTCGGCACGCTCGTCTACCATTGCCACCTTCTCGGGCATGAGGACGGCGGGATGATGGGAGCGATTCAGGTAACTCCCCGCGGTGATTCAAAATGAGCTGCCAGTCTCATCCGGCGCGACCTTACATGTTTGTAACTGGAGATAGGACTACGTGGAACCGTCTGTCAGTATTAAGTCCCGCCGACTTGTATATGTTCGATTCGCAGTCGTCGCTGGTTGACGACGGAAGCCTGTCAATTTTGCATGCAGCCGACGCGTCCGAAACCGAAAATGCGAGAGCGCGGCCTCGCGTGATTCTCCGTCCTCGATGAGGTTCGCGCAAACAGCGAGCGCGGGCGCCAGCGGGTTCGAAGTCCGGGAATGGAAATAAAACACCGAGTGGTCAAGGTCTTATCGGCCGCGTTCTTCTCCTGTTCGGGTAGCGTCTGGTCTGTTTCGGAATAGGTGAGGCGGATAGAAACGTTGCTTCGTATTCCGCGGGCTTCAGCAAGCGCCCAAGCCATGAAGTGGTGATCAACAAGCAAAAAAAATTCTTGGTGCTATCGCCGAGATCGATCAAAATGGAGTCCCCCTTTGTTGCCGACGCGGAATTGTGCTCCATCCTCTTCCGAAAGCCAAGCCACAGAAGAGCTCACGCGCGAACCTGGTATTCACGCATCGCTTCGGGCTTGAGTTGTAAGCCGAGGCCCGGGTGTTTCGGTACGGATGCAAGCCCATTGGCAACTCGGAGCGGGGTTATCAGGAGTTCATCTAGCCAACTGAAATACTCAAGATAGAGCCCGTTGGGCACGGCAGCCACCACGTGAACGTCGATTTCCTTGTAGAAATGCGGCGCGACCGGACGCCCAAAGGCATAGGCGAGGTGTGCCACTTTCATGCACTGACTAAGACCGCCAATGCGAAGCGCATCGGGTTGCAGGATCGATGCGGCCTGGTGAACCAGGAGATCTCGGAACGCATCGAGGGAGTACTCGCGCTCGCCGGTGGCTATCGGTATGTCGATTGTTGAGGCAACGCGACAGTATCCATCGATGTCGTCCTTTGAAATTGGTTCCTCAAGCCAGAAGAGGTTCTGGTCCGCGACTTGTCGCGCAAAGGTGATCGCCTGCAAAGGGCTCCATGCCTGGTTGGCATCGACCATCAACCGGACTCGGTCTCCAATCAGCTTGCGCACGTCGCGGACGCGCTCGACGTCGCGTGTGATGTTGGGGCTGCCGACTTTTATCTTGACCGCGGTGAAACCGCGCTGAAGATAGCCGTTTACCTCGGCCAATAGCTCCTCGGTGCTGTAGGACAGCCACCCGCCGCTGCCGTAGATCGGAACGGCTTCACGACATGCACCAAAAAGCTGGCACACGGGAACCCGGAGTGTTTTCCCGAGCCAGTCCCAAAGAGCGATCTCAATGGCTGCAATGCCCCAGGCAGCGATTCCCGACTGGCCAATGTATTCGCAATGGGAGTAGCATGCGCGCCAGATCCCCGCGATATCACGGGCATCCCTCCCCACGATGACCCGCTTCAGCTCGCAGTCCACGATTCGCTGGAGTAATTCCGGGCCATACCCAAATGTCAACATGAGTGAATGGCTGATCTGCCCATCGCTGGTTTCGAGTTCGACGATGATCCATTGGACACAGCGTAGCTCGTGCGTCGAGTCGGCAATGGGGGGTGTTAGAGGCACAGACAACAGCACGGTTCGTACGTCCCGAATCTTGCTCCCAAATTCGCGGCTCGGGGACAACTCCGCTTCGGTCCTCTGAATGGGGCTTGAGAGCATATTGTCGACTGACGTGGTGCTGTCTTTAATTAATCGCCGACCTGCACGCGCGCCATCTCCGGGCTGAAATCCATCTCCGAAATCAGGGAGGCTGACTCACAATCTAAGTAAACCGTCGCATCTGGGTGACTGCGCAGAATAGTAGCTGGGCAAGAGGTCGAGATGGTACCCTCGAAAGCGCGTTTGACGATCTTTGCCTTGCGAATCCCGGGAACAGACACAATTAGCTTTGGCACACGAAAAAGCGCTGGCACCGTTAGCGAGATTGCCTGTTTCGGAACGTCCGCCATACTGGGGAACCATCCTTCCGCGACCTGTTGGCCCCTACAGACCTCGTCGAGTGTGACGACTTTTACCAGTTGAGGATCTCCAAAATCGGCGACCCCAGGATCATTGAAAGCTATGTGACCATTTTCGCCGATCCCCAACAGGCACAAGAACGGTTGATGCAGCTGCAGTAGCTTCGAATATGCGTCGCAAATTTGCGCAGAATTCGAGGCGTCCCCATCAATCGTATAAGACGCCTTCAGATGAACTTTCTCGAGCAGATGCTTGCGCAAGAAAGCTCGAAATGATGCCGGATGAGTCTCTGGAATCCCCACATACTCATCCATATGAAAAGCGATCACCTTGTTCCAGGGCAGGCCAGGTGTTCCGGTAAAGGCGCTGAGCATCTCTTCTTGGGAGCGGCCGGTCGCAAAGATTACGGCCATGTGCTCATTAACGCGGGCACAGGCTTGCAGTGATTGGGCTGAGGCATGAGCAGCGGCGGCACCCATCGTCACCGAATCTTCGTATACAAATGCCTTGAGCCTTCCGACCTGAAATGACCTTACGGGTACAATTTTTCTCATTTGCGCTCTCTGTGTGGTTGCGACTAAGACCTTTCCCTATTTCTATGTGATGACCTATTCAAAACCCATACACCTGGTTCGTTTAAACGCACTCTGGGCGAGCCCAGCAAATATCCAGCAACTGCTCACGTTTCCGCGCTCGTGCTTGGATATACCCATCCGAGTTCAAGCAGAAGCAGTCCCAAACTGGACGTCATGAAGTACTTGTCTGTCGACGGTCGACAGAATACCGAAATTGTGATACTTTGTCCACTCTAACGTGAACTCATGCTCTTGACTCAATCGTTAACGCCGCTTGGAGTTCAGCAATGGATAACAGGCTCGTCCGATCGCCGCGCATGTAGGCTACGAGCGCTGCGCATCGGTGCAGTGCCCACCGATAGCAGTGTCTGCACGCACAGGGATACGGTTATCGAAGCTTTTCATTGCAACCTGAGGACGAATCACCCCTAACGCGTGATTGTCAGCCGCGGACATTTCGATCATTGCAGTGGTGCTTCCTTTGAGCGCGCGAAGAACCATTGCCGAGTTTTCGCCCCTGGAGCTACGAGGGGAATCCTTGGAAACGGCGATGAGATAAATAGCGGTTTGCAGCTGCGCAAGGAACAGAGCCTCTACCCTTCGGGCGTTAGACTCTCACCCTGCATAGTCGAGACTACTCTGGCAGACAAGGAAGAATTCGGATGTGAAGCGCAGCAGACTCCTTTCTGCTGACATGGCTTTCTGTGGCGGGGATTCTCCGAATGATTAATGCCCAAGGTTCGCATATGAAGGCGGAATTCAACGAACCAAGCGACCTCGAATTGACTGATTATTTCGAGATGGTGGCCTATTCACTTAGGTCGAGGCCGAGGTCATATCGATATTCCGTTCAGCTCGCAAGCGGTTTCATTAGTCGCCAAATCGGACACGGCGATCTTATATTCCCATCAGCATCGGCCAGCTTTTCAATTGTGCCGGAGAAATGTAGAAAGGTTGCATGAGCATGTCTCAATCATCGTTCCGCGCCACCCAGCGGGAGCAAACCATCCGCGAGAAGACGACGGGATCGCGCGTGCGATATCTGCGAGCTGAGCGCTCGTTAGCCGGTGGCGTTTCGAGTAGCCTCAGGCGGAGTGCTCGCCCCTACCCTCTCTATTTCGAGCATGGCGAAGGCTCTCATGTGACGGATGTGGACGGGAATCGATACTGTGACTTCGGCCTTGCTTGGGGACCTCTGATTCTCGGTCATGCTCCACCACAAGTAGTCGAAGCCATCTCTGCGCAGTTGCGCCGAGGACTCACCTATGGTGCACAACATGACCTCGAATTTCAAGTTTCTGAACGGATGGCTGAGATCGTCCCGTGTTGCGACCTCGTTTGTTTCGCCAACAGTGGGACGGAAATTGTTCAAGTAGCCTTGCGACTCGCCCGCGCCGCGACGAGCCGACACAAATTTCTGAAATTCGAAGGCCACTATCACGGTTGGGATGACAGCGTACTCGTAAGTTACCATCCTAGTACGGCTGAGTTGTCGGCGGCCAACGGAAAGCCCGTAAGCGTTGGGTCAGGCCAGCGCCCTCATAGCGATGCCTTGATCGCGATTTGGAACGATGTTAGTTCCGTCGAGCGAGTTTTTTTTGAGTATGGAAACGAGATCTCCGCGGTGATCTGCGAGCCACTACTCTGCAATAGCGGCTGTATCCCGCCTGCTCCGGGGTTTCTTGAATTTCTACGGGCTATCACGCAAAGATATGGCAGTCTGCTTATTTTTGACGAAGTAATTACGGGCTTCCGGTTGCACTTGGCCGGAGCCCAAGGCTACTACGGTGTGGCACCAGATCTGGCTACATATGCCAAAGCAATCGGGGGCGGCGTTGCAATAAGTGCCTTAGCCGGAAAGCACGAATTTATGGAGCTTATTGCCTGTGGGAAAGTCGTGCACGCGGGCACCCTAAATGGAAATCCCATTGCGCTCGCTGCAACTCGAGCAACGCTTGATGTACTTTCCCACGGTCGGGAATCCATCTATGAAGGGTTGTGGAGGCGGGGAGAACGGCTTCGACTTGGATTACAAACCCTGCTCAGGGATCGGGGATTTAAAGTTGTGACGTCGGGGGGCGGTCCTGTTTTCCAGGTTTCCTTCGCGGAAAAAGAACCTTTCACCTATAGGGACACTCTCGATTGCGATCCAGTTATGTATCGCGATTTCGCTTTGGCAATGTTGGATGAAGGAGTGCTCCTCCTGCCAGACGGGCGATGGTATCTTTCCAGCACGCATTCGGACGGCGATATCGAGGAGACGCTGGAGGCCACTCGAAGAGTCTTAGACTGAACTCCAGTGCCGAAGGATTGTTTTACCTGGGCTGAGAAAGGTCGTACCGAAGTAGATCGTGGATCATGCAGCTTCGTGTGCCAGCCACGTTCATAGATGACCAGGCCGCACAGCGGTCATCGATTGTGGCGAGATACTGGATGTTATGACTGAACATTGAATGTCTATGTGGAATATGCGACAACTTCGGGCATTTGGGCTTGAACAGACAATGCTCAGGATAATTACCTTAAAAGAAGCTATTGTGCGCAATTCACATCGTGCGGCCTACATAGCTATCGTGCCCCGAATAACTGAACTGGATACACCCGGTTTGGCGGCTGCCGAGGTTCGCCGCTTTTCATAAGCTGGAGAGACCTGTTTGTCTCTTGGATCAAATATGAGCCTACGAGGGAAGATCGCAATCATCACCGGTGGTGGTACGGGAATCGGTTTAGGGATCGCGGAGGTACTGGCGCAAAAGGGGGTGAAGCTCGTCCTCGTACAGCGGCGGCTAGAACCTCTGCAACGTGCCGCCACACTTTTGCCGTCCGACGAAGTGCTTGTACAACAACTCGACATTCGTGACTCAAAAGCTGTCGAGCAAGGAGTCGAGATCGCTGTTCGTCATTTTGGCGGCATCGACATCCTAGTTAACAATGCAAGTATTACGGGAATGTCAGCGATTTCCCCTTTTCTCGAATCTGACAGCACCATCGTTGACGCCGTCGTGGACACAAATCTCAAAGGGACATTTTACTTTTCCCAAGCAGTGGCTAAAAGGATGGTCGCAGCAGGCCGGGGCGGAAACATTGTTCACATCAGTTCGGTAGGGGCCTACGCAGCCCAGGAATTTGCGAGTCTCTACTGCGCTACAAAAGCCGCGCAGGTCTCGCTTGCTCAAACGATGTCTTTGGAGCTCGCTCGCTATAGAATCCGTGTCAATTCGATCGCAGCAGGCGATATCAACACCGAAGCGAGCATGAAGATCGTTGCGGAGAAAAGCGAAGTTGGCGCATCCAGTCGCTACGTACGGGCTACTCCGCTGGGACATCGGGGCTCGCCTCACGATATCGGTCATGCTGTGGCCTTTCTGGTGTCGGACGAAGCATCTTTTGTAACCGGTACTACGTTGCTTGTCGACGGTGGATTTTTGAGTTATTGAAGGAAATCCAAGCTTCGATTTGGGAGAGAGCCCTAGCAAGTTAATGATCGCTACTTCTTTCAGACCGGCGGAGTTTCAACGGGGCAAGAAACACGCATTCGATCTCTCTCTCGATCCCTGGGTCCGAGATCTCAGTCTTCCGATTTTGCTCGTGCGCGGTCAATTGGAAGGTAAGACGCTGGTTGTCACGGCCGGTGTGCATGGTGATGAGTATGAAGGGGTACGCGCCATTTTTGAAACATACCATTCTCTTGATCCCTCAGAAATGACAGGGGATTTTCTTGCCGTTCCCGTGGCCAATCCGCCTGCGTTCTGGAATGGTATGCGGATAAGCCCTATCGATGGAGCAAACCTTGCACGTAGCTTTCCCGGAGACCTGAACAGCGGTCCAACTGCGGTGATTGCTCATGTTCTGGCAAATCTCATCATCGCGCTCGCTGATTTGTTTGTAGACCTACACAGCTCCGGCACCAAGGTTCTAATGCCCTCCATGGTGGGCTATGATGCCACGGACCCACGCTCCCGCGCCGCCGCGCTAGTCTTCGGTGCCCGTGTGTTGTGGGGGCATCCACAGATAACACCGGGCCGGACCATTTCATTTGCTAAACAGCGCGGAATTCCGTGGCTGTACACTGAGGCACGAGGCGCTGGAAGAATAGATCCCGCTGACTTGGCGATGTTCTGCACAGGCATTCAGAATCTACTTCACCATTTAAGTATTTTGCCAGGAGATCCAGAAGCCGCAGTGGTGGAAGTCAACCTGTTCGGAAGTGGCGATATCGATACGTCATTGGTGGCAACAAAACAGGGCTTTTTTATTCCGGAAGTCAAGTTGCTCCAAGTTGTTCGTAGCGGCGAAAGGCTAGGTCGAATCGTGAATCTTCATTCCGAAACCATCGAAGACTTCGTTGCTCCTCGGGACGGCGTAGTTGGACTGATCCGGGAATGGCCCATCGTTTTCCCGGGCGAGGCTACGTTTATGGTGACAGGAGTTCTTGAATGATCACTCCGAACTAAAATCTCTCAAGACTATGCGATAGTGCTTACCCAGACTGGCAATCGATTACGAAATGAAAGTAGTGCAGAACTTCCTTCAATTGGATAACGAGATAGCTCTCGGAACGGGCGGTACGGGGTTGTTGGTGGGCCGATCGCGACCCGCGCTCAGCGAGTCCTGGAGCCACGGTCATGTTGTGTCACGCGATAAGGACCTTTGCCAAGAGTTCGCGCAGCAGTCGGGCAACGAGGACTGTGCACAAGGCGAGTGTCTCGATCTTTCTTCGATGGACCATTTTTCGATGGTCCGGAGGGCACGACTGTGCCGCTAGCGAATTCGACAATTGCTTGACATTCGATGCAGATTCTCCGGATCGTAATTAGGTAAGGAAGAATTAGCCAATCGCAGGAGTAATCATGAAAAGATCAATCCAGCCCTTAAATGCTGCAAAACCGCAGTTTCCTTTTTCTCTCGGCGTTCTATCCGATGGGCTTCTCTTCGTTTCGGGACAAGCACCGGTTAACCTCGTCACCAACGAAATTGAGTATGGCGATATCCGATCAGAGACGCGCCGAGCGTTGTCTAATATTCAAACAATCTTGGAAGCGGGTGGGTGTTCTCTAAAGGATGTTGTCAGAGTCGGTGTATTCCTCAACGATCTCAAGGACGTGCAGCCCATGAACGAAGTCTATCGCGAGTTCTTTTCGGAGAACCAGCCGGCGCGGACCACCGTCGGTGTTCAATTGCCGAAATTCAAAGTAGAAATTGATTGCATCGCCCGCGTGCCGGTGCAGCGTCATCGACGGAAACAAGAGTGACTTGTGCGTTTTTCTGTCTTCATCACTATGTTCACCCAAATTGGTGACGACCAAGCCATCGCTATGCGTCCCGCGACCAAATTACGCTGCCAGAGTGAAAACCGCGCCCGTGCACCAGTTTGAGCACAACTTGGCCTTCCGGGAGTTCGACCTCGAAAAGCTGTCAGCACAAAAGTAGTCTTTCCCGCTACGTTAACGCGTTTGGGGTCCGATCGAGTACATACACAAATACCAACGCGACCGTGATCGCAAAGCAGGGAACTCTGACAACCGCCATCATCTTCATAGCCCGCAAGGCAACCCACGCGCTTGCGGGGTTGACGAGAATCGCGTCTTTGAATACTCCGCCTTCACTCATAATCCGAACACCTCAATATTGACTGCCATTGGTGTGTCGCATTTCCAGCAGCAAAGAAGCACGCGAACATGGCAAAGTGATGACCAGCTGTTTCCCAAAGGCCCTGTATTGAAGCGGGTTGTCCTTCGGTGGCAAGGGTGAATTTTGCCAAAACGTGCTGGTTTACTATCGCGTTGCGATTTGTATACAGAACTATCCATGGCAAAGTAAGATAGCCGACGGACGTGGTTCGCGGTCGCGGATCGGGTCTAGGGCTGATAAAACCAAGAAACCGGAAATGCCAGACACACAGTGGTGATGCTGATTGCTGGACGACTGAGGCCGGTCGCTCGCGCCCGTTCCTCCGGAGTCTGGTCCTTGCGCTGGAATCGCAACTTACCTTCAGCGTCGTCGATGTTCGCTGCCCGCTCGGTGCAATAGAAACGGATGATCACGGTGTCCTTCCAGAACGCCAGCACTGGATAGGTTGCCTCGACATCATTCGGCGGCAGCGCGGGCGCCAGATACATGGCTCGATACGCCCGAATCGGCGGAGGCCCCAAACTCGTGATGTCGCGTTGTTCCTCGAAGATCGAATAAATATTTCTGCCGTGAACCCACGAAACGCCGCCGTCTTTGCTGACCGCTGTCGAGAGACGATGCCGCTGCAACCCCCTTTCAATTTCGTCAGGAGAGGATTGATTTTCCTCTTTGCTCGGTACGATTCCGCGCACCGGACATTAGGTACTGCTTGCAAATGGGATCCCACGTTATACCGATCGTGGCTTGAATCCATCCAATACCCTTGTAGCGTTTGGCGGATCTTTTTCGCTTTCATCGCGGAATACCGCGAACAGATAACGTTGATGCACCTCGCCATCGGTGAGATAGGAATAGACAATGTTGTTGTCTCTGGACCCTTTGTAATCCACGAGGCCCAGCGAGGGTTTCGTCCAGTGAAGGCCATCGACCGATTCGGCATAGCACATCAAGGGCGGCGCGGCCTGCGTATCCCCAGTCCAACTTATGACGCTGTACCACATTCGGAATTTCTTATACTCGGGGTCGTAGATGACCGATCCGAAGCCTCCATAATTGAAGATCACGCGCTGCGGTCCAATTTCCCACGGTTTATCCGCCACGAGTACTGGGCGGGGAAGGCGTTCAGGCAACCCCAGCACGCGGTTCATCTGCCAAGATCGTTTCAGACCAGAGTTGTCCACGAACAGGTGCAGTTCCGGATCATAAAGTGCGCTGGAAGTTTGTGGTGTTTGCTGGGCGAACCCAAAGGACACGGCAGAAAAATAGAGCAGCAGAAGAGTAGTGACGACGATATTGCCGTCATAGTTTCGGGCCTCCCAAGGCGTGTCATGCGGGAACGGGTATTACCGGCCAGCACCGGTCCTGATCGCTCGATACAATGCGTCATCTTTTTCGTACGCTTCGTAGTAGAAAACGCCGTCGGCGGAGCTATTCACGATATTCTGCGTTACATCGTGCACAATTTTGTAATAGAGGTCAGGCTGCTTATCTTTAAGGATGGGCAGAGGCGCAGGCGGCTTCTTGAGCATGTCGAACACACCGTCGATGGCGCAATCGACGTAAACCTTTACTCCACGATCCTGCGCATACTTGTAAGTTTCGGCCGAGGCATCGACCCAATCGTCGTAGCCATGCTTCCGGTGGTCGATATTCAGGCGAATCACGTCGACCAGGCGCTCGTCGGCCCATTTCTTCCAGTCGATTTTCATCCGGCCCAACTGCTGTCGGGTCTGCGCGCCTGGTTGGAAGTTATTATATGTAGATGGATAGAAATCGACCGCGACCTTCATGCCTGCGGCGTGCACCAACTGAGAAGCCTCCCGGATGAATTCCGTTAAGAACGAGCCACGGACTGCGTTCCAGTTGCGCTCCTCGGGCGTTTCCTCGAGGTCTTGCAGACTGATTACACTCCGGAGTGGCGGATTTTTTCCATACAGCTTCCGGTAAAGAGCGACTTCAGGTTCGTTGTAACCATACTTCAAGTAGGGACTCGTCCATTGCGGATACCAGCCATAGGCGAGAACGGGGTAGATGCCAGAATGGGTTCTCGAAACGTCGAAATACACGCCGTCGGGCTTGTAACCGATGATTTCTTTAACCTCAGAGAGAACGTAATCTCTCACTTCCGGAAAGCCGTAATCGGGAACTCCACGGACGAATGCCGGAATGCCGGTCGTTTCAGCCTCTGTCAGGCTGGTGGCAATGAGGCCCGTGCTGTTCTCTTTTGAAAACTCCGCCAGATCGCGGCTGCCGGGCAGTTCCGGCCTCACGTTATCGGCCACTACCCCGCCTAGACGCGACCAGTATTCCGGGTGTTTCGCAAAGAACTGGTTCTCCAGTCCCGGAAACGAAAAGTCAAACAGCGTGACATAGACGTAAATCTTCATCCCTTGTTTATGCGCCTCTTCAATGGCCACTGCGAGCGGATCGCACTGTCGCATAATGACACCGGCAGGAGAGAAAACCTTGTTGGTCAACCCCGCCCCATTCATCACCGTCATGACCTTGCTGGGATACGTGACCAAGCCAACGGCGGAAACCCTCCAGTAAACTTCGTCGATCGCGCCCTGCTTGATCATCTTCATCAAGTCGCGTATTTTTTCGGCATTGTAAAGGTACCCGTTCTCGTAACCGAGTGCGATCATGTCGGCGTAATCGACGCCAATCGCGAGCGCCTTATGCCTGTTCGGCGTCGGGGATTGAGACCAGCAGGGAGTGAAGGCGGCAAATAGACAAACGACAACAGCGGACAGGAAAGACCTGCGACTCGAAAGCAGCATATCTCCTCCAGATGAATGGTTCGGGCTATGCGGATCCATCTCGCACCGCGACGAGCCCGTTAGATTTCGTCGTGGATGGCGAGCCGAACTTGTAGACCAGGCCAATTAGCTTCTCTTCGGGTAGTGGTGTCATAGTCAGACTCAGCAGATAGCCGGCAACCACAGTGGCGACAACCCCAATCGGTCCCCACCAAAAAAAGCTCCATTCGCTAAATGCACTCACGAAGGAAACCACCACGACTCCCACTGCCGCTCCTAACAAGGCTCCCCATCCCGTCGTCCGGCGGGTGAGAACGGCGAGGAGGAAAATGCCGAGCAACGGCGCCGATATCACACTACTGACGCGGTTGTATGCCAGAGCAAGCATGCCCAGCCGGCCGACAAAGAGCGCCATCACGGTAACTGCGCCGCCCCAGGCCACACTTCCGATCCGGCCGACGCGTGCATAGTGTTCCGAGCTCTCATTCGGCCGGAAGAGCCTCTGGTAAAAATCAACGGTGCTCGCCGTGGTTAGAGAATTCACGCTCGCCGACATGACTGCCATGGAAGCGGCGAATATCGCTGCCAGAATCAGTCCCGAAATCCCGCGGGGCAACTCGCGCACAACGAACAGCGGAAGAATCGCGTCATCGGAACGAAGACCCTGGAGAGCTCCGGGATTGTGGTAGTAGAAAGCGAACAGTGCGGTACCCGCCAGATAAAGCATGAACACCACAGGCAGAATCAGAATCGACTGGAGGACAATCGAGCGCCTGCAGTCTTGGGCGGACTTCGTCGTGAAGAGTCGCTGAAGGATTGCCTGGTCGGTGGCCAGTGGCGCCATGCATAAGACCGTTCCTCCAGCGATCATCGCCCACAACGATGTGAGCTGTCGCGGATCCGTTGAAAAGTTGATGACGTGCAGCTTGCCGGCTTGCAGAGCGGTTTGATACGCGACGGCCAGTCCTCCAGGCACGCGACTAATCGACGCGTAGAAAACCAGGATTATGCCCACCATCACCGTGCAGAACTGCACGACGTCAGTCCATATAACCGCCTTCATGCCTCCTAATGTCGTATACACGGTGGTAATTGCGCCCATGAACAGCACACATTCCCAGATCGGCAAATTCGTGACGAGGTTGATCACCAGCGCCGGCGCGTAGACCACGAGCGCGGTATGAAAGGCGCGGACCGTTAGAAAGAGAAGGCTGGTGAGCAGCCGGACCGGTAGATTGAATCGCCTCTCCAGATATTCATAAGCGGTGTATAAGCGGAGTGAGGAGTAGAACGGAACGAAGATAACGATGACAATGGGCGCGGCAATGAGGTATCCCAGGCTATGCCAGAATAGTTCCAGATTGTGCTTGAAGGACCAGGCTGGCGTTCCCATTACGGAAATGGCGCTCAGGTCGGCTGCGACAATCGAAATTCCTGCGGGCAGCCACCACATTCCGCGCCCACCCAGGAAGTATTCCTGCGACGTAGCCTTCTTGCGGTAGAAAGAAGCGCCAAGCAGCGTAATGCCCAGCACATAAGCAGATGCCATCGCATAGTCGATTGCCGAGAGGCCTTTCACTTGATCATTCTCCCAGTGCCTTTCGCAATTGTTCACCGTTACGCCGGAGCCAATCGAAAAGGATGAAAACGTCGGAGCCCAGACAAAAATGCTGCACGCCCAGATCCATGTAGTACCGCGCGTCGTCGACGCTGTTCACTTCGGCGCGCGCCAGGATTCCCCTCCGGTGAGCGGCGGCAATGACTTCTTTCTCCACCCTCTTCACCTCGGGGCTGAGGCCACAACCAGGCTTGCCGATGCTTAGCGCATAATCGGCGGGACCCCATTGGACCATGTCAATACCCGGCACCGAGAGCACTTCTTCGAGGCGCTCGACAGCGGTCTTCTTTTCGATCATGAGTACAACCACGGAATCATCCAGTGTTTGCGCATACGCGGCGGAGCCGCCGTGATGCATGAGTGCAATCCTCCGTGCCGCCACGCCGTGTGTGCCCCTCCCCTGTGGGTCCTCGGCCCGAACCGCACGCACACATTCCTCGGCGTCCTGCGGCGTACGACAGTCCGCGAACAAGACACTTTCAAAACCGGCGCCAATGGCCCTTTGTGCCAAGAAACGTCGCGGCTCCTGGTCGACCTTAATCATCGTGCCGAGCTGATGGAGCTCCGCCGCACGACAAAAATCCTCCAGCGCGTTCAGATCGAATGGAGCGTACTGCGCGACAAATTCAACGTAGTCGAAACACCCTGAGTGTCCCACGACTTCTACTGCCGACCCCCAACTCGCGAACAGGTGCGTGCCGATGGTGGGCCGGTCGTTCTTCAGCAGCGTGCGAAGTTTGTTCGGTCGCATACGCGTGGTCATCGGAAACAGATGCGATGAAGCCGAATCTTTCCCAAGCCGTCTTCAATGCACCAGTGAACGCCCAGAATCTCATCCGGAGCTGTCTGCAACAGCGAGGGCTGGCCGAACCGCAGAGAGGCAAACATGGTTGCTTCGCCCTGGCCTTGCAACATGGCGGGCCCACCGATTCCATATATCTCCAACTCTTCAACCGCCCTCCACCGACCGCCCGTTATATCGACCAGCCGCACATAAATCCCAGGATTCTGTCCGGAGCGGTGGGCTTGTATCGCCAGCAGATGATCCCGCCCGCACGGAAGCAATCCGGCTGACTGGCCGTACTGCCCAGTATCGGCAGGCGCCGACCAGGAGCGTCCATCATCATGCGATATCACATAGTGGTTCGAGAGACTGGTTCCCGTGTCGTAATCGTAGGGCCAAGAGATCGCAACGAGCGCGCCGTCTTCCATCCGACACAACCGAGATTCGAAAGGTGTCACGCTTCGGCCCAGGGCATCGAAGAAAACCTCCTTGTCACTCCAGGTCCGGCCACGATCTCGGCTGCGTAGCAGTACGCCGGAAGATCCCGAAGGGTTCGAACCATCCGGCATCCTGAACCGCGCCGCTACGGCAAGTAAGTCGCCGCTGGCAGACTCCACGCAGGGGCCAGAAATTTCCAGAAGCTCCGGCCGACTCCGCGTAATCTCTATCGGAACGTTCCAAGTCTTTCCGTTATCGTCCGAGAAGCTGACGATGTCGTTGCCTGGCAGAATCCCGGCGGTTTCCTCAATGGCGATCGCCTGTTCCGGGTCGAAGCGATGAAACCGATACCCAATTGCGACCAGGGATCCACCATGCAGCCGGCTAGGCTTCAGGTAATCACTCGTGGGAATGGCAAGCGCGCCCCGATCGCATAACCGACCCTCCGAGTTCCAACTCTTTCCTTTATCGCTGGAGCGGAAAACGTATGTCGTCGAATCCGCTGATTCGAATGCTTGGCCGATCACGACTAGGGCGAGCAGTTCCCCATTTGGCAAGCTGACAAGCCCCGGGAAGAAACCATGCCGACTGCGCACGTGCGGCTTTGGATTCTCGTATAGCACCCAGCCCTCGTGATAGCTCAAATGATTCATCGCGCAGCCCGGCCGCTCGCTGAGAAGCGGTATTCGTCGGCCCTCTCCAGAGCAGCCAGACAGGTGCTCAGAGTCTGCAGTCCCGCCTCGCCGCTGCAGGGGGGAGTGATGCCCTGATGGATACAGGCCATGAAAGCATTTGCCTGATCGCGGTAAAGCGCGTCCCGTTCGCGAACCTCATCGCACCATTGCTCCTGGCCACCCAGATGAGAGAGCGCGAGGTTGCCTGTCAACAAGTTTCCTGTCAATGATGCCTCCGTCCCAGTAATGTGAAACTCCCGCCGTGAGTTCCAATCACAGGCACTCAAATGAAGATTAACCGCCGCGCGATCCGCCACCCGAAGCAGAAGATCCGCCTCCCCTTCCGTAGGCACTTCCAGGAGCTCGAAGGTCGAGGTCCGGCAATGGAGTAACTCCATCGGGCCGGCGATCCACTCGAGATAATTCAACTCATGACTCAGGTCGAAGATCACACCGCCCCCGCTACGTCGCTCGGCAAAATAGGTCTGTTTGTAGTCCGGGCGTGCGTTCGCAACGTGATGCGTGCAGGCCGCTTGGATTACCAGCAGCTGCCCAAGTTTCCGTTCGAGAACCAGCTCTCTGGCTCTAACTAGGGTAGGATGAGTCCGCAATACATAGGCAACCGCTAACACCAAACTGCGGGAATGGCAAAACGATATCAGGTTCTCCACGCCGTCCAATGCGGCCGCGAACGGCTTTTCCACGAGCAGGTGCAAACCCGCGTGTGCGCACCGGTCTGCCAGGGGGACATGTGAATCAGCCGGTGTGCAGATTACAGCCGCATCGAATTCGTGGAGCGGAACTTCCTCAATGTGCCCGTATGAGTTGAAACAACCGTACTTATGCGCAATCTGGTTCGCTAACGTCCGCCGAGGGTCGACCACGGCAACTGGAACCCCCAATTGTCTGAAAACACGGGTGTGCCGCTCGCCAATTGAGCCGGCTCCCACGATCAGGATACGAGTTTTCAGCGAAGCCGGAATTGCGGAGGAGGAAATCAAGAAGCCAAGTCTACTGTCGACAGTCGGCAGAAAGCAAGCTCAAATTGCTGTCCAGCTAAATTGCTGTCCAGCCCCCGTCCACCGCCAGGTTCTGCCCTGTGATATACCGCGATGCGTCGGACGCCAGAAACACGGCTGGCCCCTGAATGTCCTCACCGGTGGCCATTCGTCCCAGCAGCGTACGCCGCTGATAGTTCTCGACGAATACTCCCGGCATATCGGGCGTATAGCAGCCACCCGGCGAGAGGCAATTCACGCGGATGCCGAAAGGCCCCAGATAACTCGCCAGGTAGCGCGTGAAATTGATCATACCGCCTTTGGCGTACGCGTAGTTGGCCGGATTGCTCATATCGCCGCCTTCATAAATGGAAAAATCGGGTCCTACAATGCCGTAAATGGAAGCGATGTTCACGATCGAGCCGGAACGCGCCTGTTGCATGGGTTCGGAAAAAACTTTGCAAGCAAGGAAAAGTCCTGTGGAGTTGACTTGCATAGTCGAAGACCATTCCTCGGCTTTCATTTCCTGAAAACCGCTCCCCGCCCTAGCTACGGCATTATTAAAAAGCACGTCAATTCGTCCATGCCGGTTCAGCATGCGTTCACGGAGCGCGAAGATCTCGGCCTCGACGCTCAAGTCGAGATGTTCGGCAGACACCCGCAAACCCTGTGCCGCTAGGTTACGCGCATAGAGCTCGCAATTCTCCAGCCTCCGCGAAGCAACGACGACCTGTGCTCCGGCTTCAGCGAGCGCCCTCGTGATGTGGCCGCCGTAAATCCCCGTGCCGCCTGTCACCAAAGCGACTTTCTCATCCAATCGAAAGAGCTGCATAGCTTTCATGTCAGGTACTCCAACAGGTTCAGCCTCTGGCTACAATTTGCGCCCCGGCCAACGGTGACGGATCCTTTTTCGAAGCGAGCCAGGGTGACCTCAACTATTTTTCGCACGGACTTCGGTCGCCAACGTCCACCTGAATCGGAAGAACGTCGCGGCCGTGAAGTCGTACAGCTGCGTTCGTTTCGGTAGTACGTCGCCACCTCTGCGCGGGAGCAGTCTCATCCCGCACGCGGTTAATGTCTGGGCGATTCCGGACACCGGTAACGCCGACACCAATGATGGCTACTCTCCCATCGAGACTCATGGAAACTCACAAATGGTCCAGCGGAAAAATCGGACGCTTCACGCGTTGGTACGGCAGGCGCCGCACGTCGGCAGCGGCCAGACCCGGCGTATCCACTTCAACAATTTGGGTGGCGATCGGGGCATAGGCTGCGCGGTGCGCAATAGCCCCTTTTACAACGATGGTTCGAAGCCGGGTCGGCTCGATTCCGATCGCGCGCAATTGCTGCAGGTTCCACATGGGCATGCGACGTTCCGTGAGCACTACCAGCACGCCACCGGTATCGATGACGGCTGTGCGGCCCTGATCCTCCAGCAAGCCTTCACGCATTGGCCCGATATTTCGAAAGATGCCGTCGCTGATGGTTCTCACTACTCCCTCAACGACCACAGGTGGACCGTGATGAGTGTCTCGCTTCCCACCGACAGGTATTCGGAGGGTTGTGCGCACACCCGCAGAAATCGCTGCGGAAACAGCTTCGGGATCGTGTAGCAAAACCAGCGAATCCCGGGCATTTTGTTGGAGCAACTCCTCGAGCAACACCGTTCCATCCCCGGGGGTGCCCGCGCCGAGATTGTCACTGACATCGGCCAGGATCGTAAGCCCCGCCGTCCGGCTGACGGCACAGCGCACGGCTTCGGCAGGACAAGGCAGCGACGCGACAAACTCGCTGCGCCGGTTCCAAGCAAGATCCGCAATTTCTTCCGCCGCGCGGCGCGCCTCTGGATTGTCGCTGTCGCTCACGACTACCACGGAAAGTCCGGCATCCGGAACGTCGGCATAGGGAAATCCGGCGCAAACCGTGGCAGAGATCACGCCGGGGCATTGTTCCCACTCGTGAGCCCGCGTGATAAGACGAGACATGGGCTCGAATCCCGTGGGCTGGCGCAGGATATGAGGAAGCATCCGCCGCTGCGCCAGGTGCATTGATGGGCGACGATTGGACGACAGGATGGCATTCAGAACCAAGGCTGCTTCAGCGCCGCGCTCATGCTGATCGATGTGGGGGTAGGTATCGTAGCCGATTAACGCGTCGCAGGAACTTACCATCGTGCTGCTCACGTTGGCGTGAAAATCGATCGTTACCACAACCGGAACGTGAACACCGACGGTTTGCCGCACTCGAGACAGAATCTCTCCATCGGCATCGGGGAACCGTTCGCTCACCATCGCGCCGTGAAGCGATAACAGAATGCCGTCGAGAGGAAGAGCGGCTCGGAGCCCCGCGATGAGCTCGCTCACCAGCTTTTCGTAAGCCTCAGGAACTACCGTTCCCGAGGGCGTACACCACGCCATGAGGGTCGGAATCACTTCAAACCCGAATTCTTCCGCGCCCGCAAGAAAGCCCCCTACCTCCGATTCCGTGCCGCGCCAATGGCCGACGAGTTCGGGCCCTCGATGCAGATGGCCTTCGGCGAGATTGGCCAAGGTTGTCGGTTCGGTAACAAAAGTGTTCGATTCGTGGTAAATACCGCCGATCGCTACACGCACGAGGTAATCCTCCTTAGCACTTGGTCTTCCAGTTCATCGACCGGAGTCAAAACAGCAGGATTCTGGGCCGCGTGACTGATGATGGACTCAGGATCCTTGAACCCATGACCGGTAACCAGGCAAACGACGGTTTCGTGAGCTTCAACACTCCCTTCTTCGAATGCGCGGAGAAGTCCTGCAAGTGCGGCGGCACCGGCCGGCTCACAATAAATGCCCTCAAGTTCAAGCAGCATTTTCTGGGCATCCAGAATCTCGCAATCGGGCAGGGCGTAAGCTCTCCCGCCGGACTGGCGCAGATGGGTCAAAGCCAATCGCGCATCAATGTCGAAGGGCACAGCCAGCCCGCTGATCGAAGTCGTGCTTCGCACCTCCACAATTTCATCGTCGCCGCGCTCAAAGCTGGCCGCCACCGTCGCGCACCCCTCCGGTTGGACGGCATGAACCCGGGTTCGATGGGAATCCGTAGGCGTCTCCAACCCGCGGCAGACTGCGGTGAAAAGGCCGCCACCCCCGACCGGAACAAATATGTGATCAATACAGTCCTCGCACTGAGCGCGGAGCTCGTTCGCAATACATTGCACGTGCTCCATGCCCGCCGGGCAATACCGGTATGCCGAAACGATGAAGGGAATATGACGAACGCTCGCCAGCCGGTCAAGGATTTGGAATGTACGCGAGGTCGTTGCCGAAGAATGGAGAAAGCCGGGGACCTGCAGAATGTGTGCGCCCATCGCGCGCATTTGCTGTAGCTTACCGGCCGGCGCGTCTGGATTGACCACAATCGCACAGGCTAGGCCGTAGCGGGCGCAATACGTTGCCAGGGATGAGCCAGTATTACCCGAGGAGGTGGCGATACATCCGGGCAGCTCTGCTTCCAGCAGACGACTCACTTCCGCTGCCGTGAAGCGGTCTTTGTACGAGCCGGATGGATTCAAACTCTCGAGCTTAAAGAAGAGCCGCGAAACACCAATCCGCTTCGCGATACGAGTACTTGCTACGAGAGGAGTGTCGCCTTCGCCGAGAATTGTTTTCAGCATCAAAATATCACGTCACCCTGCCCAATTTGGCGCGGCAGGAAATTGCGTCCGAGTTGCTCAAGCGCACAATCAATGTGTGTCTGGCCATGGGTCAGCGTAAATAGCCCATGCCCTGGAAGCAACGCGTCGACTTTGAGACCCGCCAGCTTGCACAAATCGGCTCGATAGCCAGCGATTTCCGAACATTCACTATTAATCAACCCCAGAATCCCGCCATAAAAAAGCACATCGCCGGCAAATATTATGTGCAGTCCATCAACCTCTGTGAGGAAGCAAAACGAATCGCGGCTATGACCGCGGACGTGGATGGCGCTAAACTTCAAACCGGCCAGTTCGAGGACGTCGCCGTCGTGGAATGTAGCATCAACGCCGCAAGGGGCGAGCTGAAAGTCAGGGGGGTAGATGCCGGCCCGGCGAGCCGCTGACAAACCAGTGGCGATCTCGTCGCCTGTTTCGATGGCCGCGCGGGAGAGGTCCGATGTAAGGATGTTAGCTCCAGTCATTCTTCGCACTTCGGCCGCGCCGGTCGAGTGATCCGGATGGCTATGAGTGATAAGTGCCGCCTCGATGTCAGACGCGCCCAGGTCCTCTCGAAGATTCGAAAGAAGGGTTTTCGTATGAGTACCGCCGCCGACATCGATCAGGACGATTCCAGTGCGGCCCCGTACAGCATACACATGGCAATCGAGCGGCCCGGAAATACCAAATTGCGAGCTTCCGATGAGGGCGATTTTGGCATTGAGCCGCATGTGGAACTGTAATCAGGAAGACAAAAAGTCACCGAAAGCAACTCTGGACTTTAGCATACTGTCGACAGTAGTATACGTCTATATGAAACTGACGGGCATCATCCCCGCCCTGGCTACTCCCCTTACTGACGAGGAGCGCGTCGATGAGCAAGGTTTCCGCCGTTTAATCCAATATTGCCTCGATGCCGGCGTCGACGGTCTCCTTGTGAACGGATCCATGGGCTGCTTCCCTGTCCTGACGGACTCGGAGCAACTCCGAGCCGTTAGTGTCGTCGTGGCCGAGGTCGCAGGTGCAGTGCCTGTGCTGGCTTCTTTAGGAGAAACCGGAACTCGGCGGGCATTGCTCAAAGCCGAGCAATTCGCGCGGGCGGGGGCCGACTTCCTGAATGTGCTACCACCGTTCTACATGCGACCGAACCGGCATCAGGTCTTCCGGCACTATTCCGAAATCGCATCGGCCGGGATTTTGCCGGTCTTGGTATATGACAACCCTGTTCACACTAAGTGCTATATCCAGCCCGAGACGGTTGCGCAACTTTGTGAGTCTCATTCAAATATCGTCGGAGTCAAAGAAAGCAATGCGGATTGCGAGAACCTTCAGGAGCTCATTCATCTGACCAGAAAGTTCTCCAACTTTTCAGTCCTGACCGGCAGTGAGACTTTGATGCTCGCGGGACTGCAACTGGGGTGCGACGGAGCTGTTGGCGGCCTGTATAACATCTGCCCCCACATGGCTGTGAAGTTGTATGAGGCATTCCGGAGCGGCGACCTAACGCAGGCCTCTCAACTGCAGCGAACGATGATTGAGATCGCTGAGGTATTCCGATACGGAGCGGTTTGGGGCGGCTTTGATGAGGCGATGCGGTATCTCGTGATCTGCAACCGCTGCAGCGGAGCCCCGTATTTCAGCTCCTTAACCGAGGAGGAGGCCCTGCAGGTACGCCGAATTTTGGATAAACATTTGCGGCTTCACGTCACGGCGCGAGTGGCATCTTCGCCGACGGACTGAGTACCGACGCTCGCGAAACCTTCCGGGTGTGACCAGCGCAAGCTAAGATGCGCCAGCATCACATCGGCCGCCGTCCGCGTCGAGCGGCCAACTACGTACTCCAGCAGCGGCCGGTGCGAATCCAGCACCATACGCATTTTTTCGGCCCTTGGTTTCCGCAGAACCGCATAAGCGAACAGAGGAGCAGTCAGGCTGGTCAAGGTGCGCTCCAGATATTCGTTTCCCGTCATGCTCCACATAAGACGGTGGAACTCCAGGTCAATGGAACTGGCCTGAAAGGCGCTGGTCGGCTCCATGCGTTCCATTCGTTCGACCAACTGTGTCAGCTTTCTCTCGCCCTGAGGAGTCAGTTTCGTGCGGCAAAGACGCAACCCTTCCGACTCGAGCACGAGGCGAAGGCTGTTGATCTTCTGAACATCCTCGTCGTCGAGACTCACCACAAACATCCCTCTCCGGGGCAGGTTCACGGCCAGACCGATTTGGTGCAATTGCTGCAACGCCTCGCGGATGGGCGCACGACTGACCCGCAGTTCACGAGACAGTTGGCTCTCGTTTAGACGCTGGCCCATGTTGAATTTGCCAGAGAGAATGCTCTCGGACAGCTTCTCGACAATGGACTCTTTCAATGTGCGAGCCTGCATGGGTTCGAACAATTCCGCTTTGCGCATAAGGCTTAACTCAGTATAAGCGATCAACCACCTCAAGTATCCTTTGTCGAAAGCGTCAGAATATTACCTTCGCTGCTTTCCCTCGCAGGATAGGCTGGGAAATTATGTGTCAAGCCAGCCAACCGTTCTAGCGGCGGCCGGGGAAGGCACCAACTGACACCATACCCGATCGCCACCGTCAAAATGGCTCCGATTGCAGCATAGTAAAAATTCGAAATACCCGCGAGCCAGGAAATCCCGGCGATCGCCGACGCTGGCAGACGCACGCCGGCGCCCGGTCCATTGAGAAATCGTTGGAGCAACGGCGCTCCGATAGTCCCCGCAAACCCCACCACCGCCCCGAGCCCTGCGCCGGCTGAGTTCGCCCGGTGGGTCAGTAGGCCCAGCAGGAATATTCCAAGGAGAACCCCGGAGAAGGGGTACATCAGGAGATTTAGTATCTGGATAATATTGTTCGTCTGCCCGATGCGCATCACAAAGATCGCGCTGATGCAAACGAGAACGCCCCACGAAAACACCAATGTTCGCGCCAAGAAGACGCTTCCCCGGTCCGAAATCGGGCTGCGCTTCCAGCGTTTGATGAAATCCACCTGCACGCAGGCAGAAAGCGCCGTGAGTCCCGAGCACACGGTCGTCATCACCGCCGAAAGGATGGCGGCGATCATCAATCCCCGTATCCCCGCCGGGAGAACGTAGATAACAAATACTGGCAGCGCGTCGTCCGGGATACGCATCAGTGCGGCAGTCTCAGGGTGCGCACGATAATATCCGAACAACAGCAAGCCGAGGAACGGAAAAATTAGACTCAGCGGTTTCAGGAAAGCTCCGCTGCGAATGATGCTCTTGCGGGCCTCGGATTCCGATTTCGCGGTTAGGTATGTTTGCAGGAGGACTTGATCAGCGCCCGCACTGGAAAGATAAGCAAAGACTCCGAGTGCCAGTCCGCTGACGATCGTGAGGTCGCCGTGCAGGCTAAAAAAGGCGGGCGGCGCCAGTTTTCCCTCCATGACGCCAAGATGCCAGACATGGGTAAGTCCGCCGGCCTTCATGCAGGCAATGATCGCGACGCTCAGCACGCCGGACAAAAGCACGAAAAACTGCAGGACGTCCGTCCAGATCACGCCCCGCATGCCGCCAATGAGCGCAAATAAAGTTGCCGCTGCTCCGAGGGTGAGCATCGCCCGAATCTGCCCACCCGCGCTCCCATGTCCCCACCCCAGCATTCGGGAGACAACCAGCCCGGCGCTATAAATAACAATCGAGAGCCACATCGTCCGTGACACCATAAAGAACAGAGTCCCGAACGCGCGCACCGGATAATTGAATCGCTTCTCAACGTATTCGTAAGCCGTTGTGATTTTTAAGCGGAAGAATATCTTCGGATAGAGCATCACAACAAGGGGTACCGCCATGATCGTGCCGACGTTTTGCAGCCCGATCCACACCGTGCCGTGCGGTCGGTTTACCCATCCTGTGACCCCCAGCATGCTGTTCGTGCTAAAGAGTGCTACATACATGCTGATCGCAATGGGCCAGCGGCTCATGTTACGTCCAGCCAAAAAATAATCATCTTGCGCATGCGTTTTTCGTGAGAAGTACAACACCATGCACACGAGCGCCAGCCCGTAGATGAATAGAACACCCCAATCAAGCAGTGAAATCGCCATCACTTCGGAGCCTCAATTGGGCTTGTACGCAGCACTTCAGTCCCGGTCGTCTGATTCAGCCGTCGGAGCACAGCGATGCTATAGATCAATGATCGCGGAAGATGAAACGGGTCCTTTACCTCCAGGCCCGCAACCACCGCCGGGATCCGGTTGCCCTGCCGGTCCAGATTCTGAAACCATTCTCCATGTTCGTGATTGGGATAGCGGTGGAACGCGTAATCATGAACTTTGTCATACCATTCCAGGCACCAGGACTCGCCCGTAACTTCATAACTTCGGAGCAGCGCGTACAAGGACTCGGTCGCGGGCCACCACACTTTCGAGTCCGGTGAGTGCCAGCACGGTGTGCCGCCATGGGCGTGACGCGCGAGGAAGATCCCGCCGAACTCTTCATCCCAGCCGCGCTCGAGATGCCAGCGAATCGCGTCCATAGCTTGCCGGATCCGTTCCCGATTCGAGTAGCAAGAATAGATCCTCTCCATGAACCACATGCTTTCGATGGCATGGCCAGGAAGAAAGGTCTCGCCAGCGTCGCCCGGCGCCAGTCTTCCTCCTGGGAGGACGAATTCGTACAACAAATGGTGCTCCGGCTTGAGATGCTGCGTCATGACAGTCTCAGCCAACTCCAGGGCCCGAGCGAGAATCTCCGGGTCGTTGGCCGTGAGGCCGAGTTCGTGATAAACGAGCGCAAAGATCATGGATGGACCATGCGATTGCAGACGCGACGGAATCGGGTGCGGACGCGTGGAAAGGCGTGAGTGGTCGCGGAGCATGGGGCTGGTACACCGATAGCTCTCGATAGCGGCTTCGAGCGCGCGCTGGTCGCCGGTCGCCCGGACATATTCCGTAAGCCCGTAGATGATGAAGGCGTCTACATAAATACTTTGCGGACCCTCCAGAGGCCGGCCGTCGCGAGCAACGCGAAAGCGCCATAGCCCCGAGTCGTCACGGCCATACTCCAGTAGAAACTGTGCGGTTTGCGATGCGTATTCCAACCACTTCGCGTCCCGATCGAAGTGGTTGTAAAGAGCTGAAAGCGTCCATAGCCCCCTGCCTTGCGACCACAGGACCTTCTCTTCCGAGACTACCCGCCCTTCGTCAGTGAGGAAGTTGAAGAAGCCTCCGTACTCGCGATCAATGCCGTACTTGAGCCAGAACGGCATGACGTTGCGATGGAGCGTCTCTTGATACAAGCTGAGTAATTGTGACCAGTTCATGTTCACGAGGTGTTCGACAGCGGCTTCACGATTTCGCCTGGCTTGATGGCTTCTCTCAATAACGACGCCGACGCCCTATCCAGGGAAACGGAAGCGACGGGATGCGTTCGCACCAGAGAAGCCGGACAAGCGGTGCCAATGGGTCCTTCCAAGGCGTCGGGGACGGCCTGCGCCTTTCGGAACTCGGGAACGAAACAGATCCAGGTACGATACCGCTCTAAGGCTGAGCAAGTCAGGCACGTCTTCGATTGTGGGGAAATGCCCTTCCCCCACCTGCTGCCGTCGGGACGCCTGATCCAACTGCACACGCTTTACGGTTTCCGGATCGTGGAAGTCCACCGATGGTGGATCATTAAACGCGATGTGGCCATTTTCGCCAAATTCCAGAAAGCAGAGGTCTACGGGCTTCTCATCCAGAAGACGGCCGTAGCGATTCGCTTCTCCTTTCGAGTCAACTGCGTCGCCGTTCAAATGATGCGCGGCGGCGGGATGAACGATGTCGGCGAGACCCATACGCAACCAGCGCCGGAAACTCGTGGGGTGCGTGTCGGCGATTCCGACGTACTCCTCCATATGAAAAACAGCTACTCTTCGCCGCTCGATATCCGGGCGCTGAGTCAAGGCGTCAATTAAATGGTCTTGTGAAGTACCAATGGCGATAATCAGGAGGCCTTTTTGACGTTTCAGAATCACGCCCCTGAGGACCGAGCCCGCGTGTTCGGCCGCGGCGGTCGCCATCTTTTCAGGAGTCTCGAAGATCTGGATCGCGGCCAAGTCAGCTGCGAAGGCGATATAAGATGGAGACGCCGGAGGCATTTACAGAAGAATCGTATATGATCAACTGTCGACAATCAACAATTATGCCTTCCGGAAATCTCCATGCCGGTTATGCACATATCTGCTGTGCCGATGGGCTCATCACCAGCGTGACTACGGTTTCGTCCTCGCAGCCTGATGAGTCCTGGCTCTGTCCGGGGTTCATTGATCTCCAGGTGAACGGCTTTGCCGGCATCGACTTTTCAGATCCCAATCTCCGAGTCGAGCAGGCCATCCGAGTGTTGCCTGCGGTTTGGGCCACGGGTGTCACCAGCTTTTACCCGACTTTGATCACAAACTCTTATGAGCGCCTCCGCCGCAATTTCGCCGTTCTCGAAGAAGCGCGGCGCGCTTGTACCGCATTTCAGCTTTGCGTGCCCGGGTACCACCTGGAAGGACCATATTTCCCCGATGGTCCTGCTCGCGGCGTTCATAACCCTGAATTCTTGAGGTCGCCGGACTGGGACGAATTCACTCGCTTGCAAGAAGCCGCAGGACATCGCATCAAGATCGTGACGCTCGCTCCCGAACTGCCCGGTGCGTTGGAGTTCATCGCGCGCTGCGTGCGTGCCGGTGTCGTCTGCGCGATTGGGCACACGGACGCGACCGCTACCGTCATTCATGCGGCCGTCGACGCGGGGGCCCGCTTGAGCACCCACCTGGGAAACGGTTGCGCCACTATGATCGACCGCCACCAGAATCCACTATGGCCGCAACTCGCCAATGAGCGTTTGCACGTCAGCCTAATCTGTGACGGATTTCACCTTCCCGAGGACCTGTTACGCGTTATAGTGAAGGTCAAGGGAGTGAATGGCTGTATTCTTGTAACCGATGCCATTCATGTGGCGAACATGCCGCCGGGGCGTTACACACTTGTGGACATGCCGGTGGAACTTCTTCCTTCCGGAAAAGTCGTGAAACGGGATCGAGCTTCCATGGCTGGTTCCGCTCTGGCGATGAATCGCGCGGTGTCAATCTTCCAACAGCATGCCAGTGTTTCATTCGAAGATGCCTGTATTGCTGCGACAAAAAATCCAGCGAGTTTGCTGAACGATCGCGGTGTCTGCCAAGAAATCGCGGCTGGGCAGCCGGCGAATTTGATTCGCGTTGTGCCTCAAAGCGGTGAATTGCGGGTGCTTGAGGTATGGATAGGCGGAGATCCGGTTTGGGCCCGCGAAGAATTCTTGCGGTAGTTTTGAAGCGCGAAGAGAACGGTGCAATCGCACTGCGCAGCGCCTAGCACTGTCTCGCATCCAGGCAGTGCGTCGGTAGGCGGCACCCGCAAGGGATCAGTGCGATTGCCATTGCCCGCCGGAGTCCGTAGGGCGAAAAGATTTCGGGCGAACACTTGAAGCCCGCGAGTATGCCGTGTTCCCTGCGGGCTTCGCAGATCACCTGTACAGTTTTAGATCTCAATGAAGGTGCACAAACGCGCGACGCCTAACCCCGTGGTCTAACGCCTTTGAAGCAGCACAACTCATCAAGACACCCGCTCTGCGGGGGTGCTGACTGATTCTACCTACTGCGCCAACCTGTCAAATGGCCTTTGAGTTATCCCCCTCCTCACGAGAGCATCGATCCAGCTCATAAACAAATGCGGGTGTCTTCAGCGGAACGGATACTGATGACAGTCGCCCTAAACCGGGCCGTATGAGCATAGAGCGTTGGTTCGTTGACCATGAACCGGTAGTCGGATCGAGGACACGCGCTTAATTCCAGGAGCCTTTCGGCGGAGGAAAGGGATGGTGATCGTCATCCGTGCGGATCGGCAACACAAGAACCACGTCTACTTTACCTTTCCTGACGTTTCAAGCTGTCCCTTGACAGGCATGTGCTATTGTGGTCTGATATCGTCTTACTGTCGACAGTCGGCAAGTTATGCATTTGCTATCCGAAACGTCGGATACCCGTAATCCATTCATATCGTAGAGCCTTAGGACAGGGGGCCCTGGCAGCGGGGCTCTTGGCCGCCACAAAGACATGGAGCACTGGCATTTATCAGGGCCGTGCTCTCGACCTCGACGAAGAAGACGAATACGGGTTGAGCTTTCAACACTGGGTGTTGAACCCGTTCAATTACGGCAATCAGTACCTGGGCCTGTTGTACGTCTCGAAGCAGACGCGGGATGGCGCAGATCGGATGGATCGAGCTGCTATCCAGCCGGGAGCGCGAAGTTGGCGCTACGTCTCGCGGGCATGAAGCATTCCTCGCGGAGGGGATTAACCATCACTGGGACTCGAACTCCATGCTGAACATGACAGGGAGCCCGCCCATTCCCATCGGAGACGAGATTTACCTGTACTTCACCTCCAGGGCTGGTTTTTTGGGGATGGCCCGGCTAACGCTAGATCGACTTGCGGGAATGCGTGCTGGAGACGGAGAGCCGGCTTTGGAACAGCGCTCCTATGACAGCCCTACAGGCCCGTCAGTCGAACCAGTGTGGGACGGTCGGCATGTGCCTTATGTTGTCAGCAAGACGGTTCGCGTAACCGGCCCCAAACTCGAACTTAACCTGCAAACTTCGCCCGGCGGCGCCTTGCGCGTTTCCATCCACCGCCCTTACAAGGACAAGAGTGACGCGGGTGGCCGGTGATCCCGGGATTCAGCAGCGCGGAGTCAATCCCGCTTCAAGGCGATGGAACCCACATGGAAACGCACTGGAAAGAGAAGAACGACCTAAGTGAGTTGGTCGGCAAAGACGCGGTCCTGATGTTTGAGTTCAAGGAAGCCACGCTCTGGTCCTATCGGTTTGCCGGCCAATCGCACGGTGCACCGCCCAACGGCCACTAAGAGCATAGCGTACGAAGGAGTTAGCAATGAATGTGCCAACTGAGTCTCTCGTTTCGGCATTCCAACGCGACGGTTTTGTTCGCATCCAAAGTTTTTTCGATCCAGCAGAAACAGCTCAGATCGAAGCGAATCTTAGACGCTTTGTTCGAGAAATCGTCCCGACGCTCTCCAAACAGGAAGCCATGTATGAGGACTACACAAGGCCCGAGACTCTTAAACAAGTCACGCGGCTGGAGGACGACTCGTTTTTCGGCTCGCTCCTTAAAGGGAAGAAGCTCTGCGGCCTGGCGGAATCTTTACTTCGGCAGGAGGCGGTTCCGCAATCCATCCAGTTTTTCAACAAACCCCCCGGGATCGGGGCTGCAACGCCGCCACACCAGGACGGTTTTTATTTTTGCCTGGTTCCGAACGAGGCTCTGACCATCTGGGTCGCGTTGGATGAAGTGAACGAGGAAAACGGGGCGATGCACTACTGGAACGGCTCGCACAAGAAAGGGGTGTTCCCCCACAGCACTTCGCATGTGCTCGGGTTTTCACAAGGCCTGGCTGGAAATCGGGAAGACGAGTTGGGTATAGAGACGGTATGCACAGCAAGTCCGGGAGATTGCCTCGTTCACCATTCGCTCACAATTCATGCGGCAGGTCCGAATCTAAGCAAGCGGACGCGCCGGGCGCTCGGGCTCGTGTACTACGGCGAGAACGCCAAGGTGGATCCGGCAGCCTGGCAAAGGTACCAGAACTCCGTCGAGGCTCAACAACAACAAATCGTGAACGCAAGTAAATAAACTCACCGGTTTTTGAAGGTTATCTTCACGTTTTGGAATTGATGCGGGGCCAATATGCCGAATACGATGAGGACCGCTGATCGTGGCCGTAAACAATGCTTGGGCATTGGATTGCTCTGCCTCGAGTTGACGACAAAACGAGCGGACAGATGCAAGACATTTCCTAGGCGCGAGTTGGAAAGTGAGCATGTCGGAAACAGCGCGGGATCTGGAGTGAACCCTACTTCGATTTTGTCCCCATCTACTCGGCAGAGATATTCATGCTGGTGAAAACGTTCGATACGGCAGACCTTCAGATGATGATTCACCCGTCTTTTCTGAGTGGTACGAGCGAAGACAGATCGGACTCATACCTGAATGCTTCGACATAGTGGGCATGGTCGCGTCGCGTGCGAGGTTGAGGTTGATGAATCCTGATAATTGCATTCGCGCGTTTGGGATAAAGTGCTGTGCGGCGGATTGGACGGAGTTCCTTGTCCGCGCGAAAGCGCAGCTGGATGGCGAGGTTCTCGTTTACCACTGTTGCAAGCCGGTTCGAGGCGATGCCAAGAACCGGCTGATTTTTCTGTGACCGCGAGGCGAGCTACATGAATGACCCGATTCGGATTCCAATCCGCCGAGCCTCCCCACTCTGGCGCAGGGGCGGGGTGGCGGTGCTTGGATGCATTCTGCTCCTCCTCGCCGTGGCAATCCCTACCTCGCGCGTGTGGGCGCAGCCGCCGCAAGTAATGAAGACTTGGACGCAGTCAAGTTATCTGGACTTTGCAGAAGGAACACTCACGGATGGCGGCGCGAACGACTACGTCGGCGCGGATGGAAGCGTTCGCCTGATTAATCAGTGGGATTTGAACGGCGATGGAAACATCGATATTGTGCTTCCTAGTCAACATGACAACAATCTTGCTGTCCCATCGTATGTTTACTGGAACGACAGCAAATTTGATGTTAAGCATCGAACGGAATTGCCGGCCGACGGCGGCAGCGGGGGAACGATCACCGATCTTAACAATGACGGTATACCCGACGTTGTCATTGCCAATTCATTCAATGGGACAAGAACGGAACTGCAGTCGTTCATTTACTGGGGTTCAACGGAAGGCTACTCGTCGAAGAATCGCACTGGACTGCCCACGGTCGATGCCACGGCGGTCGCAGCCGCCGACTTGAACGGCGACGGCCATGTGGACCTGGTGTTCGCGTCCGGAGGCTCCTCTTATCAGTTCAACCGGCAGGGCGGCGACCAGACGTTCCTCCGCCCGTACTCGGATATCTACTGGGGTTCCGGAAGCGGTTTTTCCTCAAAACATACGTCGGCTCTTCCAACATTCAACGCGGGCGACGTCAAAATCGCCGATCTGAACCACGACGGATACCCCGACATTCTCTTCGCAATGCGAGGCGAAGCGGGCAAGAACTGCGGAGTCTTCATCTATTGGGCCTCCAAGCAAGGCTATTCCGAGGCGAACAGAACGTATCTGCCCGGCGTCGGAACGGCTGCGGTTGCCGTGGCGGATCTGAACGGGGACGGGTTGCCGGACGTGTTGCTTGCGAACGAAGGCCCCACCCGGAGCGGGTTTCCGGTGACTTCTTACATCTACTGGGGAACGCGCTTGGGATACTCGGTGATGAACCGGACTGAGCTCCCAACCCAAGGTGCTCGGGACGTGAAGGTCGGCGACCTGAATGGAGATGGATTCCCTGATATCGTCTTTGCCAACCGCGAGGGCGGCGCATCTTTTATCTATTGGGGGCAAGCAGGCCTGCGGGGTGGTTATTCACCATCGCGCCGTTCGGCCATTCCAACCCTTCGAGCAAGCCACTGTGCGATCTTCGATCTCAATCACGACGGCTTTCCGGACCTGATCTTCAGCAACGAAGACGATGGCGGAACCAAGAACATCTCGTCGTACGTGTACTGGAATAGCAAACAAGGATTCGACGTCGGACGCAGACTGGAGCTTCCCACGCTGGGGGCGATGGATGTCCAGGTGACAAAGTTGAACGAGCACCGAACCGGACTGGTGTTCATCAATAGCATGGACGGGGTCGCCGGAGGAACCACCGACACCTATGTGTATTGGGGATCGGCCCGCGGGCTATATTCCGCTTCCTCACGCTTCACCGTCCCGCTGGTGAACGCGAGTTCGTATACGATCGCAGACCTGAATGCAGATGGATATCCCGACCTGCTTCTTTGCGCATCCGGAGGAGTGCATATTTTTTGGGGCTCGAAGACAGGTCTTTCTCTGATGAATTCGACCGTTCTTCCCGGCACCGATCCCTTCAACGCAAGCGTCGCTGACTTTAACCACGATGGATATCTCGATGTTGCAGTGTCGAACTGGTCCGCCGACGGGCCGGCCGCGCTTGAAGTGTTCTGGGGTGGCCCACAGGGTTTTTCAGCCTCGAACAAGTGGGCTACACCTTTTGCCGGAATCCGCTGCAACCTCGCTGCCGATCTGAACGGAGATGGCTATCCCGATATTTTGGTGACGGGCGTCAAAGAAAAAGCAGTGATCTTCTGGAACGGTCCCCAGGGCTTCAGTGATAGCCGGACCACAACTCTTCCGACGAAGGAAGCGATTGCAGCCGCGGTCGCAGATCTAAACGGAGATGGTTATCTCGATATTGTTATTCCGAATCTGTACGATTATGACAAGCTCGTCTATTCAAAAGGGCCAACCGACCTAGCGGCACCCACGCAGACGGCCCCCTTCGAGGCCAACACCTACATCTACTTTGGCGGCCCCCGCGGCTATTCTCCACAGAACCGGCAGATCCTTCCCACCGTCGGCGGCGAGGATGCTGCCATTGGCGATCTGAACCATGATGGTTTCTTGGATCTCGCCGTCACCAGCTACCATGCGGGAATTACGCGCGATCATCCTTCCTACATTTTCTGGGGTTCGGCGAAAGGCTTCACCGGTGCGAACGCCACGCTGTTGCCAACACAATCGGCATCGCTCGTTGAAATCGGCGATTACAACCACGACGGCTGGAAAGATATCCTGTTCGTAAATCACACCAGTAGCGCTGATCATCGGACAAACTCGTACCTTTACTGGGGCGGAAAGGAGGGGCTTTCACCTGAACGGAAATTGCTCCTGCCGAGCATTGGCGTACACGGGTTGACGCGCGCGAATATCGGGAACATCCAAGACAGGCGAGATGGCTTCGATTATGTCTCCGCTCCGTTTTGTTCCAGTGACGAAGCCGAATTCCAGCAAATCGAATGGCGGATGGAGCCCGCGTCAAGCCGTGGCGCACGCTTCCAGGTTCGCTTTGCCGCTACGCGGGAGACGTTGACCCGAGCAGATTGGGTCGGGCCTAACGCTGCGAGAGCGTATTTCTCGGACTCACCTGCCGAACTGACGTCGCCGCGCGGGACGCGTTGCGCGCAATACAAAGCAACACTGACGACGAATGGAGGCACGCAATCCCCGGTTCTCAAGTCCGTGACCCTGACGTACCAGGGGCCATGACAATTCCGCCGCTTCCGATTCCGCCGTCGCTGACAAGCGATCGGAGCGGGAAGGGCCGCTCCGGCGTCGTTCGCTTTCCACCTGCTTATCTTACTGAGTTCCCACGAGCTGTCTCTACGTACCGGAGGAAAGAGAACTGCGAAACCAAAGAGGTTCTGAAATCGCAAGGTGCCCTCTGATTGCGGCGACCATCGTAGCCGCACTGGCGGTACTCTTCACCCGCGATGCGGGCCACACCGCACACTTATCTGAGGCGTCGCGCAGTGCTGCTCCAAAGACTTTGATCGTAGGAGTGGATTACGCGAGCCGGGCCGTCGCCTTTTATCGCGACGGCGTCATATGAACGAACCGGGAACTCGCAAGCTCATCCAAGATCTCAAGCAGGCCGGCTTCGACCAAATCCGCTGGCGCGTTTCCGTTTGTGGAAAGTCACCTGGAGAAGCAACGTGGCAACCGTAATGGATGGCAGCGGTGAAGGCATGGATCCCGGATTCTCCGTGCTGGGCGTCATCATGAAGCAGGTCGATCTTTAGCCTTCGCGATCGATGAAGCCCACAAACAGGGGAATGAAGACTTGCCCGCATCTTACTTTTGACTCTTCTTTCCCGGGACGGCAGGATGAGTTTCTCACCAATCACCCCGGGTTTTGGTCCCGCCGGGCGGGCGTCTTAGCGGATCCTTAGATCCTCCTCTGCCGGACGACGCAGAAGCTGCCGCGTTTGCCAAAACAGTTGCCGCTTTGACCCATTCCTTGCGCAATCCGAGAAGGCAGGAATCCGGCCTTACATCACTCAGGTGCCTAGCTATGCCTATCCACAAGTTCGGCAATATTTTTTGAAACAGGTCAAAGAACTCGTTGCTTATCATCCCTGATGGCATTGACTTTGACGCCTCCCGCACTCACGCGGGAACTTATCCGGTATCATCGTTTGGTTGGCATCCGCAGTGGACACAGCCCTTCTCTCAGAGTGCGCCCAGTTGGGCGCACTTCATCGCCCGAGTAGCTACGGCATTTAGCTTTTCCTGCGATTACTCGCCAGTGTCGCCCGGGGCGCGGGTTTTCAGGCAGTTGAACCTGCGGGACCAGCAAAAAGGTTGCGCGGCAAGTCCTGCCAGTACGACTGTGCGATGATCTCTTCCCAGAATGCGTCTTGGCCGGCAAGCAATCGCCTCGGCAATGGTTACCGGCCACTTGGAAACTCTGTCGCAGGTTCAGAAAGTGTTTACTGTCCTGGAAATCAGCTAGCGAACGGCGAACGAATACAACTGAGCATCGGAGAGGTCGAATCGTAGTCTCACAGTGTGCCCGGTCAGCGGACGAAGATCCCGGCCGCGCTGCCATTGCACTCGGTGGCTCACGGAATCGCCGAACAGCGGCAAACAGGCGGACGCCTCATATCCAGACAGAGGCGAACCCGCCTCGTCAAGCACCGAAACCTTCAGCGTTCCTTGGATGTTGGCGTTCACAAACAAATCCTGCCCCGGAGGAAGCACCAGTGGTTTCGTGATGACCACACCGGAGGTGTTGCCGGCATCGAGCGAAGCGAAACCGTCAATCCGCAAGAACGCAAGGCCGATGGATCCGACGTGTCCAACAGCCGGATCATTGATCTGGTAAGTCTCGCCGTCCTGCTCGAACTGTGCCGGGCGCGTAGCCCAATGGAACGTTCGCCGGCCTTGATAGAAAATGTAAAGCTTGTCGCCCCGACGGATCGGCGCGTTGGAAGCCGGACAAACCCAGCCCCCATCCCACGAGCCGATCGGCCCGAATTCGAGAAAGGGGTGCCGATCGAGCGCGCGCTCCCACTTGCGGCCATCATGGCTGATGGTCAACTGAGTATCCAGCCTTCGGTAGCGGGAATCGTTCTCGCCGGCGTAGAACATCTCCAGGTATCCGAGCGCCAGCGATTCATAGGTGAACGGCTGCATGCTATAAAATTCCGTTCCCACTGCATCTTCGGCATCGGGCCAAAGAGTGGGCTGCATTATGCCGAACGAGCGAAAGTCGCCGCTCTCCCATATTCCGATCCATCGCGTTACGCCAGTTGCGGGCGCGGGCACGCCCGGGCGGCTCATGAAAACATATGTCTTGCGGAACCGGTTATAGAAAAAGCTCGATCGATCACCCGCCTTCACCAAAGGTCCGTGAAGTTCCCGCCAGTGGATCCCATCGCGGGAGACGGCCCCATACAGGCCGCGTTCCGCCGTACTTTTTGTCCGGAGATAGTACATCATTTTGTACCGCTGATCCGGGATGGGATCGGATTCGTCCCGAATCACAACCGCGCTATCGAACGGAGCGGTGGGATGGAACACTATATTGTTGGCGCGTGATCCTTGGAATTCGAATTGATTCAACTCCGGCTTGTCCCAATAGATTCCGTCGGGCGAGGTGGCGTAGAGGAAATACGTCTCCTCGCCGGCACCGGGGTCCTCGCGAATTGCCTCGTACCAGATTTTGAAGCGGTGTTCGCTCTGGTCGTAGAGCACCGAACCCCAAGTAATCACACAGTGCCCTTCCCATGGTCGAGTGTAGGTGAGCACGGGGTTGGGAAAATATTTCTCAGCCTCGTGCGCCTGCCGATGAACTCCAGTCGCGGTCTCAATCACATGGTCATCGACAAAGAGTTGCGCCTTGTCCCCGATAGCAATCGCCTCTTCCCGGTTCTCGATGCCGGCGCCTCTCCGCCAAGCGAGCCCACCGCACGCCACTGCAAATAAAAACAGCAGAATGAGACCGGGGCTCTTCCTTCTTCTATTCCTCATCGTTTCCGCCCTTCCCGTGGTACATGGTCTTACTGGTGGTTTGTCCCGGCGCCCGAATATAGTCTTCGGTGTATCGGCTCAATCCCGCAAAACCGTGGTATCCACCCACCCAGTGCTGATCTTTACCGATTCGTTGCCGGCGGTGAATCAGAAGGTCCGTGTCGGGGCCAACCTGATCGTCTGGACGGTAGGGAATGCGCGGGATTTTGCTGATGGCATAGGCCGTGAGAATCGTGCCATCATCGAGTTGCGAAGACGTGGGATACTGTACAAGTCCCGGAAGGCTGTCGTCGCATATGATCTTTTCGTTCTCATAATCCCAAGTTTCGCCGCCGTTGCGACTCAGACAGGCACGAACGCCAAATGGATGCCGTCGGTGGGCGTAGGTCACCAGTACCGCGCCGCTGCTCAAAGTGATGAGCTGCGGCGGATACCCCCAGATGGGCGTCCGGCGGAAGGCGGTCCATGATTTCCCGCCATCTTCGGACGTGCTCTGGTACAGGTAGTTGCCTACCGATTCTCCCATGTGGTGGCAGCGGAACATCGCCAGGATGCGTCGGTCGGGAAGTTCGTGAATTTCGGTTTCGTTGAACTGCAAGCGAGCTGCCCCGTCGTCGGCAATCACATGAAAGCTCCACGTGCGGCCCTGGTCGACCGAGCGAAGCACGAAATTGAACTCCGGCGAATTTGCCTTCCTCCGCCCGCAGCACGCAGCGAGGATGGTGCCGTCGCGCAATTCAATGCAGCGCCGGAACGAACCGTATGTGCGCGCTAGGGGCGGCAGATCGATTTTGCGGCGTATATAGGTCTTGCCCCCGTCGACGGATATCGAGCAGGAGAGCGAGGTCAAAGTCCCAATGATTCCCGGGAAGCTCTTCTCGACCACGTAGCCCTTCCCCTCGAGCTCGGCGCGCATGCTCTCCGGCCAGAGGTCGTTGCCTTCGATGCTCGCGGTATCAGGGTTGGCTCCGACCTGATGAAGTAGTTCCCGCTTTTCTTCGATGGCCTGACCACCCGAATAAACCTTTACCAGTTCCCCATTACGGAGGCGGGTTTGATTCTCGTCGAGAACTGGGTCGTCGTAGCGTTGCCAGGTGAAGCCTGAATCCACGGACCTGATCACGAACTGGCCTGCGTGCGCCGAGTAAACGTCGTTGGTATAGCCTTGCTCGTCATTCCAGTGAACGCGTAAGGCGAGGCTGGCATCTCCCAAGCGAATGAACTCACGGCCGATACCGGCGACCTGGCGGTCTGCATCCCAGAGAATGGTGTCCCACTTCCATGCTCCCTTGGGCCGGAAAGCCGGCATGGACCTTCCCCCGGTCGATAGCATTTCATGTGCCGCGCGCGGCCACATCTTTCGCAGAATTGCGAACGCACTTCCCGACACCAGTAGACTGCGTCTTGTGAATGAATCATGCATTGGATTGCTCCTCTTGCGTGGTGGAATTATTGCGAATGAAACAATATCTCCACGCGTTTGATGTTCGATCAACAGGCACGTCCGTCATGCAAGGTGATTCGGTATTGCCAGCCTCGAATCCCTTTGTGATCCACCTTTGATCAGCGGTCTGCGCACCAAGCGGATCGGCGAGGCCAGCCATAAAAAGAAGGAACATTGCACTGAGTGCGATAGCCCACTGCCACCAAAAAGCGGTTCGCTTGGGAAAGATATTCATATCGATCGTGTCCACACCTAACTTTTTTCGATCACTGCACTGGCAAGGACTTCTGTGTGGACCATATTCCAAGTCCGCTGAACGACGCTGCGAACAGTTGAACTTGCCAATTATCGAGAAAGCCCCACCTGCGATGGCTTCAGTGCATGCCACTGTCCCTCGGCCTGCCATGTGTTGTAGGCGGATTCGACGATTTAGAGTCGCTCCTAGTTCAGGACGAACTGTTCGTTAATTCTTTGAGGTGCTTCAAGTCACTGGAAAGCCCCACAAAACCCCAATTGAGGATGTCCCCTATGTTGATGAAACGATAGCCTTGGGCAGGTAATTGTTTGCTCTTTTCGATTCCGGACACAGCGATCCCGCTCGCCTTACCGCTCGGGGCGACGCGCCCAGGAAACTCCTCGAGGAAAGTCTGAACGGAGGGGTGGTTGACATTGCCAATATGGCCCAAGCAAGCCGCGAGGTCAGCAGGCCCCGCCATCACCACATCCACGCCCTCGACCTCGCTAATAGACTCAAGGTTTCTAATTCCGTCTGGAGTTTCAATCTGCACCACAATGAGGGTTTCCCCGTTCGCGGCTGAAAGATATTCGGTTTGGGATATATCCATATAGGTGGTCCAGCTTGGCGAAACGCCGCGCATGCCTGCAGGTGGATATTTTGCATACCGCACTGCGAGACGTGCCTCCTCTGCATTATTCACCTGCGGAACGATTATTCCACTCGCCCCGATGTCCAAGGCCTTCTTGATTAGGTTTGGATCCAGGCCCGCCACGCGTAAAACAGGAACACAACCTTTCAGTCTGCAAAGCACCGGAACCAACGTAACGGACTCCGCAGTGTACGGACAATGCTCGGTATCGAGCCATAGAAAATCGATCCCAGTATCAATCGTCATTTTCGCAATCAGATTGGAAGGTTCTCTAAGAGCGGCACCCCATGCGACCTTGTTCGAACTTAGGAGCTTCTTTACCTTGTTTTCAAACATCTCGATCCTCGTTTAAGCTCAAAATGATTAAACCTTACACTTATGGCAACATAAGCCTGCAACGATCGAATGTGAACACCCCAAACCACCGGTTATCCATTCAATTTGCTACCCGCAAACCGACGTTCGTCAGTGCATCCTCGCCTAGCTCGTGCCCGCACCGGGACACTGCGGCAAAACAAACTCCCCATTTTTCACCGTTGCCGGTTCAACGAAACAATGGCGCAGCCAGGGTATGTATTCCAGGCATGCGCATGCAGGATGCGAATGCAACATGCGAATGCAACATGCGAATTCTTGCAACGACGCGATCACCTCCGCTCACTCTCCGGGTTGACGATGGCGACAAACAAATCCTCCTGCGCTCTCCATTCGGATTTAGGAGCCCTCGTTAGCCTACTGACCGCAGGAGTGAACATGCCGCCCACATCAATCTGACAGCTAAAAGGCAAAGCGCATAGCGAGCTGCATTCGACGCGGGGGGTAGGCACTCGTCACATAGCCGAAGTCCTGACTGCCTTCTACCGTATCGACAAAGGACCCGTTGGCATGGTTCAGCACATTGAATGCTGAAGCTGATAACCCGATCGTAGGGCTCTTGTCCAGTTCCTTGGGGTGGAGCTTGAAGTCATACCCCCAGCGAAGGTCTAGATCAACGTAGTCGGGACCGGTCTCAGAATCGCGTGGTACTCCCTCGGGACGCGCATTGAAAAAGCCTGTGCCATAGAAGTCTTCACCGGTTGTAATCGTCCACGGCCTGCCGGAGTTGGCAAAGATGGCGACCCCAAGATTCAATAGATGTTGCGGGTTGAACATGCCGTAAAAACCGAAGCGGTTGCGCTGGTCCCAGCTTGCCGGGCCCCAATCCGCATTGGGATCAATCTGGTTCTGAGGGAACCAGGAAATGCCGCCGGTATTGTTATCGTAATGGCTCCACGAATACCAAGCGAAGCCGGTGAAGTATTTATTGAGGCGTCCTCGGTAGTTGATATCGAGAGCGCTCCCATTCTGTTCACCCTCTGCCTGAATTTGTCGGAGCTCACCGACAGCAGGATTCGGGCGCGTGATGTAGCTCGGTGCCAGAGGAGCATTCACGTCCACGGAACGGAAGAGCCTGACGCCACGGTTCATGCGCCCCCCGATCGAGATTCTGCCTTTCTCGCCCACTTTGCGGTCAATCTAATTCGTTTGGTCAGACTGCGTGACGCGACCACTTGCCAGGAAAAAGCTCCGATACAAGCTGTCACACCTTGCACGGAAGAACGAGGAGAAAACGAATATTTGGCTGGCTATAGGCAATACCTATCGTGCATGAGGCCGATGGGTACAACTCATTTCCCATAACTCACCGAGATTTTCGTAACCGTGGTGCGATCGTTCAGCAAACTCCAGCTAGGCTATCCATTCAGCTACGCTGCAATATTTTGCACGCGATCGCACCTGGGTGCTCCGTTCTCGACCAGGACTTTAGCTGTCGCAAAACCGATACCCCTAGCGTCGCCGCTCACCAGCGCGATTTTGCGACCGCATGCCATAACCGGATCGAGTGAGTAAATCGGGCGCCGTCAGAATAGGAGTTTCATTCCCATTTGGACCACACGGTTGTCGCGCTCTGTAGAGCTGATTTGCCCAAAGGTGGTGCTGCCGCAGCAGCTCGAGTCCGGTATCCCAAACGAAGGCGTGTTTGTCGCGTTGAACGCCTCCGCGCGGAACTGGAGCCGACTGGCTTCTCCGAGCGGCATGTGGAACGATTTGGCAATCGCGAGATTGAGATTCTCCAGCGGGCGCTGCGTCAAGGTATTCCGCCCGACCGAACCATCGGTGAATGCTGGCTGAGTCTGATAGCACGCCGTATTAAAATCGCGCAGTACGGTTCGCTGGCTCAAGGGCAGATTACCATTGCAAACCTGATCCGGGCGCGAGCTGCGCTCTGCATTCAGGTTGGCGCCACCGCCCACCGTGAAAGCCTGTCCGCTCTGCAGCACTACTTCGCCTGAGAGCTGCCAGCCGCCAATCACGCCGTCGACAGCTCTGTTCGTACCACCGAGCAGTTTCTTCCCCCGTCCGACCGGGATCGAATACACGAAACCCGTACGGAAGATGTGCCGGAAATCGAATGATGCGCGACCGTAATCGTAGCGAAGTGCGCTTTCGGAGTAGCGACCGTCTATGTCGAGATAATCGAACGGCGGAATCTCGGTTCCACCACTGGTGGCAATGGAAACCAGTTCGTCTGTATTGCCCAATGCCTTGCCGAATGCGTACGAGGCAATGAGCTGGGACCCATCGTTGAAGTGCTTATTGAGGTTCGTCTGCCAGCCGTTGTAGTTCGAGATGCCCTGCCAAGTGACATCGATGAAACGAGAGAAGGCTGGAAAGGGCCGCCGTGGGGCCAATGCTCCCGGGCCGGGCGCTGCCGCATTCGGGCGGGTAATCATGTTCAAATGCTTCGCCGTGTTGCCGACATACCCGCTTGTCAGCACCACCCCGTGTCCAAACTCGTGTTGCACGTTCAGGTTCCACATCTCTACATACGGAGTATGCACTTTAGGATCGCCGAACTGCAGGGAGGGCGTGCCGAATGCGTCAGCCAGATTGGGAGAAAGATTGGGGGCCGGCAGCCCGAGCTGAAATGCATTCTGCGGCAGCAGATCGTCGCTCGTTTGCTGGCTTCCACCGAGACTGAACGGGAACGGGTCCGCGATGGGCGTGATGTTTGCGGTCGAATACGGCACGTCGTACAGCCCATAGCCTGTTTGGATCACGGTCTTATTGCCCCAAGGGCTCCACGCGATCGCGATGCGCGGCTGGAAATTCAAAGTGGGCATCGTGAACATCGCGTTCGGTCCGTCCAGGCGGTATGGGAAGGAGAAATAAGGTGTATAGGGTTGGATCAGGTTGGCGACCGATTTAGGCCACACCAGTTGTCCCGTCCCCAGGTCAAATCTGGCGATGTAGTTCTGTTTTTCGTAGAAGCTCGATGTGAACTGGTAACCGAGTCCCAAGCTGATCGTCAGATTCGGGCGAACCCGATACGTGTCGTCTACGAAAACATTGGTCTCCCAGTTGTGCAGATAGATGCGTCTCTTCGGAAACACCTGACCGCCAGTCGACAACTCGTCAGCCAATCCGAGCAGAAAATCGGCATAGCCGGTATCGTAATTGCTGGTGGAGCTTGTATACGGGATGCCGGTGTAAGCGCCGCTAAAATTCCAGCTACTTAAATCGCTCACATTTATCGCATCGTATTCTTGATTTAGTCGGATTGCGGCGCCGAAGCCGATGGTGTGGTTGCCACGGATCCAATTGATGCGGTCATTCAACTGGTAGACATTCTGAGGCGTGTAGAGTCGAAGGGTTCCGAAGTTCGGGCTGCCGAGGCCGCTGATCACGAACTTGCCTAAGCCCACGCGCAGATCGGACGGAACGTTCTGCAATCCGGGGTAATCCGTAATACTGCCTCCCGGCCCCAGAATCGTTGGCTGGGTCTGGCCTCCCTGTCCAGATCCAGACCGAAGATACCCGAAGCGCAATTCGTTCAATAAATTAGTACTAAAAATATGGTTCCATCCCACCGCGCCGTTATAGGCGTTGTACAAGCTGACATTGCCGTGATCCGGCATTAAGCCTTGAGTGAGCGTGTATCGTTCCTCTTGGGTCCAACGTCCAAAAACGGTGTCCTTTTCCGAGAAATTCTGATCGATTCGGCCTGACCACTGATCGCTGGTCTCCGGATTCGTGCCAGCCTGTACGTAGTTGAAGCTTCGATTCGCCGGATTATTCGGCAGCGGATATGCGAGGGCGGTGACTTCCTTCGATACGTTCAAAATACGGTTCGCAGGAATCACGTTCCCGGGGAATGGGCTGCGCGAGTAGCCCGTGGGAGAGCTTGAATCTACGACGGTAGTGGCTGGATCGAGTAGGACCTGGCCGACCGCCAGCGATTGCGAAAAATCGCCGTTACGTTCCGCCTGAGTTGGGACGCGCGTCTGATTCACAAAGGCATTCCGAATACGCAGACCCTGGTAACTCAAGAAGAAGAAGGTCTTATTTCTTCCGTTGTAGATATATGGGATTACCACCGGCCCGCCCACTGTGCCGCCGAACTGGTTATAAATCTCATTTGGCTTCGCGAGGTTCGTCGGTTGGAAGTAGTTCTTGGCATCGAATACGCGGTTCTGGATAAACTCGAACAGCGATCCGTGTACGTCATTAGTTCCGGACTTCGAAACTAGGTTGAGAACCACTCCGCCCGTCTTGTTGGTTTCAGCGTTGTAATTGCTGGTTTCTGACTTGAATTCCTGCAGCATATCCGGGGACGGATAAATCTCCGCAGTCCAGTGCCGGAAATTCGTCTGCATGTTAATGCCGTCGAGGTTCGTCGAGGTGTATTCGGAACGGAGGCCATTCGCTTCCACCATCGAGTACTCCTGCCGTTTGCCAAAAAAGTACTTTTGGTATCCGTTCGACCAGCCGTCCGAAGCGCCGGGCGCCAGTGTAGCCAGTTCGACGAAACTGCGGCCATTCAACGGCATCTCGGCGACGGCTTTTTGGTCGACGACGACTCCCATTCCCGCACCTTCCGCCTGCAAGAGCGGAGCCTCGCCATTGACGGTCACCTTTTCGCCGACATCACCGACCTCGAGTTGCACATCGAGATGTGCTTCTTGTGATACCTCTAGCAAGACGTCATTAATGACTTTAGATTTAAAACCCTTCGAGGTCGCGGTAATGGTATATCGGCCCGGCGGCAACGCCAGTACCAGATATCGCCCTTCCTCATCCGCCACACGTTTGTAGATGACGCCCGTGGCCAGATTGGTCAGGCTGACATCGGCAGCGCGAATCACTGCGCCGCTAGCGTCGGTAATTACTCCCGATATCTGGGCAGTGGGAGTCTGAGCGAGAATTGGCGAAGCCACGTAGAGAGCAATGCAGAGCATCAACAGCGAGAAGGTTGAGCGCATGGGTACCTCCCGTATCCAATAACACCCGTAACTCCGTGACCGATCTGTAAAGCACGTCCCGCGAAAAATCGACCCGCAGGATTTTTGTTCTGTTTACTGTCGACAATTAAATGAACGAGGAATAGTATTAGCCTCGGTGATGATGCGATGTCAAGAAGATTTTATATGAGCGATGCATTCTGCCGACAGAATGCAACTATGGCGGGTCTCGGCATCCGCCCTTGCCGTCCTTCGTCCCTGGGCTTCGCTCATCAACTCTCCCGCCGCGGAATTCTTTCGATTTCGCTATGCTGCTGGATTCTATCGGTAAACGCGGTAGCAGAGTCGCACAAAATCCTGGAGAAAACTCTGTTCAAAGCAAGTAAGGAGAACTACCGCTATAGCGAAGCGGCGGTCTTGAACCTCGACAGCCGCCGGCACCTTCTCCTAGTGGTCAGCACGTTTACAAACGGCGGCCATGACGACAGTCCGGCCCGTCTTTTGGCCTGGGAGTCCGCAGACGGCGGAGTCACGTTTCATCCTTTCAGCCCATTCGTATTTCAGGACAACATCGGAAAAAAGAATGTGATGAGCCCAAGCTTTTTGCGACTCTCGCGAAACGAGGTGCTGTTCTTTTTCCTGATCACTAACAGCAGCACTGATGCCGGGATGTGGGTGAGACGATCGATGGATAACGGCAAAACCTGGGGCCCTGCCATGCGGCTCCCGTACGACGGGTATGGGGGCACGGCCAACGATCATGTGATCCGACTCAGGAGCGGCAGGATCCTGGTGCCGTACTGGGTGAGCCGCGATGAACTGAAGAGCACATATTCATTCTGCTTTTACAGCGATGACCGGGGCCAGACCTGGAAAAAGTCGAACGAAATCACAGTCCAGCGCCTCAGCATTGGCCGAAAAACTTCGCCGGCGGCGGAAGAGCCCGCGATCATCGAGCTCAAGAACGGCGATGTGCTGATGCTCCTGCGGACTTATGTTGGCACGCTCTACGAGAGCGTGTCCCACGACGGCGGCGTCACCTGGCGCGAACCGGTGAGTTCGGGAATCCCCTCGCCCGGAGCCATGCCGACACTGGCACGCATCCCGCAAACGGGCGACATCCTGTTGCTGTACAACTATGCCGAGCCTAATGAAGTGCACGGGCCTTTACCGCGGACTCGCATGGCCTCAGCGATCAGCCGTGACGAAGGCAGTAGCTTCACATCCGTGCGGGTTTTGGATGGCAGTAAGGATTTCCCCGGCAAAATGACGATGGCCAATGTCACGTTCCTTGGCGATGATGCCGTTCTTTTCTACAGCAAGACTCCCGACCAGAAGAACTTCTATTCCTGGATGGAGCAGATCATTCCGATCGCGTGGTTCTATGAGGGGAGCTCGAAAAAGACATTTCGCTCTCCCGCAATTCCGCGCAGCATGGCAACGGAAAAATAAGGAGGGTGGTTTCGGATGAGACTCATAGTCGTTTTCGCGTTCCTCATGGTGACCCAAGGCGTCCTCACGGCGGCCGACAAACCTCCACAAGGCACATATCCCTGGGAAGATTTCTGGAAGGTTGAGAACCGCTTGACCAAGGGCCGACCCTACATGGAGTCTTATATCCTCCATGGCAAGCGCCAGTTGTTTGTTGATAACTATATCGTCGAGCACATGGATAACCTAGAGAGGGTCCTTCATCAGCCCGTCAGATACGCGGGGAATCCGGTGCTCATGGCAGATCAGCCCTGGGAAGTACAAATCGCCTGGGTGAACGTGATTTACGATGATGAGGAACATACATTCAGGGCGTGGTATCAAATTCCTGCCGGACTCTGTTACGCCATATCGAAGGACGGCATTCATTGGGATAAGCCGATCCTGAACCTTGTTGAATACAAAGGCAGCAAGGCAAATAACATCGTTATCTCAGGTCCAGGTAAGGACAGCCCGACCGTGCTGAAGGATCCTCTTGCGCGTGATGCGCAACACCGATATGTGTATTTTGCTAAGCACAACGCCCCAAAGTACGGTATGTACGTTGGGTACTCGGCGGATGGGATCCATTGGACTGTCGATCCCGAGCCTGTCCTCACACCAGTCGATGACCCAACCTTGAACGATCGCCCCAACTTTATGATTGATTCCGCGAAAAAGCGCTACGTCGGCCTGACAAAGAGCGAACGCGCGAATCCGTTCGGCTATGGCGATTGGGGTATGTTCCAGCGGATGAAGGCGATCACTTTCAGCGACGATCTGCATCATTGGACGAAGCCCGTGGTGATCCTGAAACCCGACGACCGGGATCCGCCCACGCTGCAGATCTACGGGATGATGGGTTTTAACTACGAAGGAATGTACTTGGGATTAGCCGACATTTTTCACAGCCAGGATTCCGGCCCGAATGCATTTACCGTAGACGTGCAACTGGCCCTCAGCCGAAACGGCGAAGATTGGTGGCGTGCCGGCAATCGCCAGACGTTCTTCGGGACAGGACCGGAAAACGCGTGGGACCGATACCGAGTCTACGAGGCCAATACGCCGCCGATTTCCGTTGGCAACGAGCTTTGGTTTTACTATCGGGGTGACGCGACCCGTCACACTCCGCCGGCACCGGAGTGGCGACAAGGGCCACCCTGGTTTGCGCATATCGATCCCGCCGAGCCGCTGCCGTCCAGCATGCCAGCTTCGGGCATGGGGCTTGCCAAATTACGGCGCGACGGCTTTATTTCCGTGGATGCCGGAGCGCGGCCGGGCCGCCTACTCACGCGCCCTTTGATTTTCGACGGTACTCAACTCCATGTCAATGCGAATGCCAATGGTGGATTCGTCCGGGCCGAGTTGTATCTAGCCGAGAAAAAGGAAAGCAATTACGGCTCATACTCATGGGCGATCGGCGACCCCATTCCCGGCTTCAGCCTGAGCGATTGCGAGCCATTCCGGGCCGATAGCACGAACTCCGTGCTCCAATGGAAGGGTGGAAGTCTAGACCGTTTCGCGGGCCAGTATGTTGTGATTCGTTTCGAATTGGTGAATGCTTCGCTCTATTCCTTCTGGCTGGAATAATGACCGCAATCGACATTTTGCAGAGTACACGAGACACAAGATGAAATACGGAGACTTGGAGCGTTGAAGCCAAACCTTGTTTCGATTCCTACAAGAGAATGCCGCGGGCCAATCGACCAACAACTTACAGTGGGAATTATGAATGGGAGGGCCTCGTTCCGATTCCCCGCTTCTGTTGGGAAACCGACACGCGATTGTCGATCGGAGCCCGACATGGGAGGCTCGAAGCGCTCGGGGGCGTTTACAGCAAAGCGGATTGTGGTAGCCGCTGGTTGCTGGACTTCCTTTCGGGTGAGAGAGCGTGGGTTGAGATTCCCTGGAACGCGGCAAAGGACATAGTGTCACGATGCCATCTCCTTCCGGTTCGCCACGAACCCTGTAATGTTGCGAAGAAGGTTATGGCGAGTTCTCTCGGAGCCAAGTTGCGGTTTATCGGCACAATAGAGGTCGCCGGATTCGCTGTTTCAGTCACGCCAGCTCGCAGTGACGCTGCCTTGGGCGGCTCTGGAGATTTTCGACATGAGGCGGTCCCACTCTCTGGAGCGTTGGGTCGGCTTGCGTTCTTGTACACGTAACGGCCTGCCGATGACTGCGATCATGCAGGCGCGTTCATCGCTACAAGACACGGGATGTTGGGGTACACGCTGGCGCCATCTACCGGGATCATTATTGCCGACCTCGTTGCCGGCACCGCACCATCAGTGCAGTGAGGCCTGATCACTTTGAATAGTCAAGCCAGCGACCCGACACGGGGAATGTTATGAACCAGAAACTTTTGGAATACGACCGGGAATTGTTTGCGCGCGAACTTGAAACTTTCATTCCTCGCACCGTCTTCGATGCTCACGCGCACATCTATAACATCAGCCATTTCAAAGGGGACATTCCTAAATGTTGTTCAGGCGGTCCGAACTCCGTAGGCTGCCTGGAAATTGAGCGCGAGTTAGCTGCACTGATGCCGAGACGCAACATCAGCGGGCTCTTTTTTGGCTTTCCTGCTGTCGGTCTTGACTTCGAAGCGGCAAATCTATTTACGGCGGATGAGGCTCATCACGATCCGCGGAGCCGTGCCCATATGCTGGTTCATCCTTCCATGGATCCCGAGCAGGTAAGAGAGACCGTCCGCTCAGATGGATTTGTAGGTTTGAAATGCTATCACCTCTGGTCGTCCGAGCAACCAACATTAAACGCATCCATCCCAAGCTTTCTGACGGAAGAACACGTCCGCGTTGCGCACGAAGAGGGCCTTAGTATTACGCTGCATATCGTGCGCGACCGCTCAATCGATGATGCTTCGAACCAGTCGGTAATTCGCCGTTATGCTGAGCGTTACCCGCGTGCCCGTTTCATTCTGGCGCACGCTGCCCGAGGATTTAACAGTTATCATGCGTCGCTCGGGATGGGCTCGCTGAAGGGACTTCGAAATGTCTGGTGCGACACTTCGGCCGTGACCGAAAGCGGCGCGCTTGAAGTCGCAATACGCACGTTGGGGGTAGATCGTCTGCTCTATGGTTCAGATTTCCCCGTATCGCACGAACGCGGCCGCTGTGTCACCATCGGCGACTCTTTCATGTGGCTCTCAGCCGAGAACGCGCGGTTTGATTCTGGCTTCCGCACCGTCAAACCGACGCTGGTTGGCATTGAAGCTCTACGCGCGCTCAAGCTTGCCTGTTGGAATCTACGCCTTGGGGATTCTGAGGTCGAAGCAATTTTCTACGGGAATGCCGCGAGCTTGTTCTCGCTGTATTGACCGCGCCATTGCGGATTGCAGAATCATGCACAAAGACCTGCAGTTCAGGGCTGTTCTACGCCTATTTGCTCTTCTTGCGACTGCTTAGCGGCCGGAAGAAGCGCAATTACGCTCGGTCAGCCGTAGGGCAGGGAAGACCCGCAAAAAAATCTCATCTTAATTAATATGCTGCGTGCCAGCTGCGTGCCGGATTTCGAACACTCGGTGCTTTAATTCAGGTTGCTAGTTCCGTCCCAATAGCAGCCGGCCGAGACGGCGACTTATATTCCATCAGTCGTCACCCCGTCAATCTTGCTCTTCTCAAAAAAGCAGTGTGCCAACGGTGTGCTTGCTTAAATTCCCATTACGGCGTGCATTTCCGCTTGCATTCGGAATTCGCGAATCGCGAATTCCAGGTATTCAAGTCTGAGCGCCCAATAGCAGGGTCCGGAACTTGACAGTAAGGCAATAATGCCTTACACTGGATTTGATTGAAGAGGCAGAATGATTGTTCTAACCATTACCGCTAAAGGGCAAGTCACGTTGAAACGGGATCTCCTCAAACATCTGGGGGTAGGTCCCGGAGAGAAGATTGAGGCCGACAAGTTGCCTGATGGCCGAATCATTGTGAGGGCGATGGGGCAGGATGGCAACATTGCTGATTTTGTTGGTTGTCTGGCACAGAGACGAGGCCCGAAATTCACCGTCGACGAGATGAACGAGATCGCGACCGAGGGATGGGCGAAGGCTAAATGAAGGTTACTGCCGACAGCAACGTTCTCATTCGCGCCGCCGTTCAGGATGATCTTCATCAAGCCCGGCGAGCGGCAAAGATCTTGGCAGAAGCCGATCTCATTGCTGTGCCGGTGCCAGTTCTTTGTGAATTTGTGTGGGTGCTTCGTCGCGGCTACAAAAAATCCGTGACCGATGTTTCCGACGCGATTCGCCGCCTCATGCGGAGCGCCAATGTAGTAATGAATCGAACCGCAGTCGAGGCCGGTTTGTCCGCACTCGACGCAGGCGGGGATTTTGCGGATGGGGTGATTGCTTACGAAGGGGAGTGGCTGGGGGCAGAGGAGTTTGTCTCCTTTGATTCAAAGGCAGTTTCTTTTTTGCAGAGACAGGGCAGCCGTGCCCGTTTGCTGTCGTCGCCACTCGCGATTTGATATCTAATCCGGCTCTCTATCGGAATCGGACCTCTACTCATCGGCCCGTCAGCCGTACAGCTCGGAACGCCCGCTTGAAACCTTACCCTTATTAATACGATTAATATGCTGGGTGGCGGATCGTCCAGTTTGATGGTTGACTTCTTTCCGATTTCCCCCCATTAGCTAGCAATCAGAGTTCAAGGGTAAGGCGGTCACCTTCGGGAACAAGCAAGAAGTCCTCTCCGTTGGTTTGTCTTGGAATGATACAATGCTTACAACAGTTACAGTTAGGAGGATCGATGAAGCCAGCACGTTCGATAGTACTCAGCATGCGCCTGCCGGTGGAGAGTGGGAAACGTTTGAAACGAATCGCGAATCGGCACGGCTGGACACCGAGTGATGCTAGCGCTCGCTTGGTGGAAGAGGGCTTAAGGAGGTCGGAATTTGCCTTCTTGGATTTTCGGGATTCACCGGCAGGCCGACAGGCCTATATCCAAGGAAGCACCCTGGCGATATGGGAAGTCATGTTGCTGCTTCGCAGCTACAAGGGAGATGTCAAGGATGTCGCCAAACACCTAAATTGGCCGGAAGCGAAGGTTCGAGCCGCCCTTAACTACTCGGAGGCATTCCCCGAAGAGGTGAACGATGCAATAGCAGAGAATGATTCAACCGATTTCGACAGACTGAAGCGCATGCTTCCGCAAGCGGTTGACTTTGCCGCCAGAAAGATCAAGCGAGTGTGACATGCTCAAGCTGCTTCTCGACGAGCACATTTCCCCGGAGGTGGCGAGGGGCATTCAACGTCGGAATCGATCGCTGGTCATCCACTCCATGGCGCAGTGGGAAGGTGGAAACTTTCTTGGGAAGGAAGATTCTGTTTGCTTGTTAGAAGCGGCCAAGCAGCGGTTGACCCTGGTCACTTATGATCGCAGGACGATTCCTCCACTACTAAAGCTCTGGGCTGAGGAAGAGCGATCCCATGGCGGTGTGATCTTTGTCGATGAAAAGACACTTTCGCCAGCAGACATTGGAGGCCTCGTCCGAGCGCTGATTTCGCTCGCTGGCGAGGCTAGCGAAATGGACTGGATCAACCAAGTGTACTTCTTGCGGAGCGGACGCTGATGCGTCCCTTAATCACACAACACAAACTTTGGGAGAGTTCTCGGCCGCTGTCTGTGTGCTAGTGTGAGACCCTCTGTGTGCGAGTCGTGTGCCAGGTTTGGCGTCTCGAAATCAGCACGATGGCTGACGGCCCAGAAGTCGTATTCCGATCAGCTTCCGGTTTGCCCCTCAATCCGGGAATGGGCAAGTCGCCCAAGGCTGGACAAAGTGTCTGGAGAATCAGTCCCGCAGGACACGCGCGGGATCGGTCCGGCTTGCCCGCCACGCAGGCAATAGACAAGCAACGATGGACGTGCCGGTCATCACTGCGAAGGCGAGTCCGAATACCAGCGGATCATGCGGCCTCACATTAAAGAGAAGCTGCGCCAGCAACTTGGTCAAAACGAGAGATGCCACTGGACCGAAGAGAATGCCACCTGTGGTCAATCGCAAGCCGCGCGAAATGACTAGGCGCAACAGGTTGGCATCGTCCGCGCCAAGAGCCATGCGTAGGCCCAATTCGCGCGTGCTTTGCGCGACCGCGTAAGACATCACACCGTAGAGTCGCACAGCGGCAAGAAGAAGTGCTAACCCGCCCAACGTGGACACCAGGGTAACGGCGACGAGTTGCGGTGAGGTCGAGCGGTTCACTTGTTCCTGCAAGGTGATGATCTCGTATAGCGCAAGGTTAGCGTCTAAAGCATGTACCTCCCGAAGGAGTGTCGCAGACAAGCTTGGCAGTGATTCGTTAGTACGGATATTCAGCGCAGGGCCTCTTACAAAATCCTGCCGTAAGGGCACGTAGAAAAATGGCCGTGGGTTCTCGCGCATGCTCTCGTACTTGGAGTCGGCCACCACACCAACTACTCGTGCCGGTCGGCCCTTCACTTGAAGCCGGCTGCCGACTGGGTTCTGACCACCCCAGTAGCGCATCATCATGGTCCGATTAACGATGACCACGAGCGGGGCATTCTCGTTATCATTTCGCAGAAATTCGCGACCTGATAGAAGAGGGACCCCCAAAGTCGCGAGATACCCGGGACAGACTTGGTTGTACTCAACTTCCGTTTGTTCGTTGGGCGAAGGCTGATAACTCTCGACGTGCCATTGCCGAGCGGTGTTACACGTGCGAACGCAGCAGACTGAACGCCGGGAAGCGCGATGAGGCGGTCGATCAATTCGTCCTGAAAAGTTTTGGCTCGAGCATCGTCGTATCCGGCGGCGACTAGCGAAACCCCGGTCGTGACAACGCTCGAAAATGTGAAGCCGGGGCTTGCCGTCCGAATGTTTTCCAAACTTTTGAGCAGCAGCGCGGCTCCTACCAACAAAATAAAGCTGAGACTGACCTGGAAAACGACGAGCCCAGAACGCATCCATGCCCTTCCCCGGGCTCCGACCACGCCCGAGGATTCCGCTTTTAGAGGTCCGGCGAGATCGAGGTGGCGAGTCTGGAACGCCGGGATGATGCCGACAATTAACGTTACGAGCAAGCAAATGCCCACGCTAATGGTCATGACGCGAGCATCGATTTCCCCGGGGAGGTACATTGATACTCCGGAACGCCGTGGCAATAAAATTCAACTGCCAATCGATTGGCTGTCGATTTTCCGTCTCGCCAACGACTATAGGCAGAAGAACGATGAACTATGGCTCCTGAGTTAACAGGAAAGGAGCCATTGGAAACGAAGAGGAGAAGAACCGTGAAATACATCTGTTTGGGATACATCGAGCCCGGAAGATTTGAGGGCATGACGAGGGAGGAGCAACACGCGATGCTCGATGTGTGCTTCGAACGACGATCACCTGCGAGGTAACGGGCACTTTATCGCGGGAGAGGGGCTTCAGCCTGCGGAAACCGCGTTGACTCTGTACTGGAAGAACGGCAAAGTTGCGACTGCAGATGCCCCTATGCGGAAACCAAGGAACAACTCGGCGGCATTCTTGCGCTCGAGGCGCGGGACATGAATCACGCGATTCAGCTCATCTCGCAGCATCCGGGGTTGAGATATGGGCCTTGGGAGATTCGGCCAGCCGCCGATCTGAACCAAATGATCGCGGAAAGCGAAAAGCGTCGTAAGCACGCCGCGCGATAGCCCCGGCCCCGCCAAGAGGTAGAAATCCAGTACAGAAATCGGGAGAAATGGAAAATATGCAAAAAGTGAGGGTCGCAGGATTTGCCGTTTCGTTGGACGGTTTCAGCGCGGGAATCGAGCAGAGTTTGAACGATCCGCTCGGCAAGCGAGGGACTGAGATCTTCCAGTGGTTTTTTCACACCCATACGTTCTGCTCAATGCACGGGAAAGAGGGCGGATCGATCGGGGACATCGACGATGAATTTGCTCAGCGAGCGATGCACAAGTTTGGCGCGTGGATTCTCGGTCGCAATATGTTTGGTCCGGTACGTGGTCCGTGGCCGGACGATTCATGGGAGGGCTGGTGGGGGCAAAACCCGCCCTATCATGTGCCAACGTTCGTTTTGACGCACCACGAGCGCGAGCCGATTGAAATGGAAGGGGGCACGACTTTCTACTTTGTTACGGGAGGAATCCATGACGCACTGGAGCGGGCGAAGAAAGCTGCAGGGATGAAGGACGTTAAGATCGGAGGCGGGGTATCGACCGTGCGCCAGTACCTACAGGCTGGATTGATCGATTCGCTTCACATTGCGTCCGTGCCTGTTCTTCTCGGACAGGGTGAATCGCTCTTTCACGGTCTGGATCTACACGCACTTGGGTTTTCCGTGACCGGCCACAAGGCTTCGGAACACGCGACTCACCTTACGCTGGAGAGGGTCTAAGGTGCACTGTTACAGCCTCATCACACGTAAACAACGCGGCGATGAGGCTGTCCCCCGGTTGATTTCTGCGAAGTCGGCCGATATGGTATCTGATCGTTTGAGTCTCAACAGTTGACTCAGGCCAATGCGCTCATTGCAGTCGGGTGAGGAACCGATGTGCGGATTAATCCTGATAGACGGGCTTGTGTTAAGTGACGATTCGTAGGGTGCTGCTGAGGAGGGTGCAACGGAGCGGCGGTCCGGCCACAAAACCGAACGATTTCGAGAATCGCGACTCCATGAACTCGCCCAGTTTGGCGGTCGCCCTGAATTGGGGAATCGGTTCGAGTTCTTTGAGGGCGGACGTGAATGCGTTCGAGAGACTCCAGACCGTACGGGACCGAAATTCTTCGTACTTCGGCTCGAAGTGCAACTCATGTACCGTCCGGGCTAAGTGTTTCGGAGCTTCCAGCTTGCCTTCGACGAAAGCTTCGAAGATAACCACCTTCGCGGTCACGTCCGTCAGTTCGAACCGCTGCCAAGCCTCCACCTGCCTTTGCATAGGTCCGAAGTTCCGCTGCATCCTGTCTACTCCCACCGACACGCAGTCGATGAGCTCTATAAAAGGGATGTCAAGAAAAACTCCTCCCTCGACCGGAAGACGAGAAGACCTGTGTCTCGATATCCAGCCACACTGTCTCTGCGAGAATTCCCAAATTCGCCCAGGGATTTTGCTCCCAAGGTTTTTTCCCTTTCGTTTGGTTTCCTGACTGCGGCGACAACGCCGATCGAGTCCGAGGACTTAGCAAGCGAGTGCTGTGAGTGTGGTAATCACGGTTCTATTGGAGGCTCGTGGCCTATCGCTATTTCTGATTATCCGAGGGGGCGCATCGAATCTGGCTTTGTATTCACCGAGATGCAGTTGCAGCGGATTTCCCGACGCATACCTCTGTGCAACATCACCAGCGAAAAAACTGGGATTCGAGAGGGAGGCCTTCACCGCAAAGAGTTCCGGTGTGGTTTCGGCGAGTACATGATGTGCGTCACCACGCTTTGACCGCTCCCAATTGGGACTCCGAAGCAAACGAGAACCTATAGTGAACCGCTGAAGAAGTTCGGCGCTCAGGTGAAATAGGATGTCGGAGTCGTACCCAAGGCTTTTTTGAACATGGAGATGAAAGCGCTCGGGGTGCTATAGCCAGATTCGAGAGCTGCATGCGTTACTTTTGCACCTTCAGCCAAAAGACGCATCCCCTGCATGAGTCGAAGTTGCTGGCGCCATTTTCCAAAGGTCATTCCGATTTCCTGTTGAAACAATCTTTCGATCGATCGCTTACTCGTGGCACTGACTCGGCAAAGCTCGGCCAGTGTCCGGCTATCACTGGGATCTTTGGTCAGCAGGTCGGAGATCCGAATGAGTCTTGGATCCGACAAATGTGGAAGTTGCAATGCGACCGTCTGCACCGCTTCCAATTGATGAAGGATAACCGCGATCAGGTGCATCTGCCATTTCACTGATTTCCTCAATGTTCGAACGGAACAAGCATGAAGAATCAGCTCTTTAAGGAAACTTGAAACATTGATCACGGAACAATCTCGGGGCAGCCGTTTTGCGAGCCTTGGCTTCAGATACAGCGTTCTCATTGCCACTAGGCCTGACATCGTGATCGTGTGTGGAATCTCCATCGGAATCCAGACAGCACGGTGCGGAGGAACCACCCACGTTCCGCTTCCAGTGCGGACAGTCATAACCCCGCGCGAAGCATAGACGAGTTGATCCCGATCGTGGAAATGCAGGGGTATGACGTAGCCGTGGGGGTAGTCGCGGGCCAGCGTTGTGATTGCAGACTTAGGATCGCCCGAGCGATCAAACATTCCGATGTGGCGCTTTTGCGACATTTTTTGTCACTTTATCGAAAGCGCACATCCGTTGCAAATCGGTAAGCTGTCGTCAACTTTCATCATTTTGTGGGGAACAAGTGAACCGCTTCCATCGATGGTTATGCCGTTCTGAGCGCTGGCGCAGCACCATCGCACAGAGACTTCCGTGGGTGATCGGCGATATGGACTTGGGATCAAATGTTTTGGAAATTGGTCCGGGCCCGGGTTTAACGACGGACCTTTTGCAAAACTTAGTGCCTCGACTCACAGCACTTGAAATCGACGCGAGCTTGGCGGGTTCACTGCGTTCGCGTTTAGAAGGTGGCAATGTTCAGATCATCGAAGGGGATGCAACCGAGATGCCTTTTGGAGATTCGGAATTCTCCGCCGTGATTTCGTTCACCATGCTGCATCACGTGCCTTCTCAAGAACTGCAGAACAAACTTCTCGCGGAAGTGTTTCGCGTGTTGAAGCCCGGCGGTTTCTTCGTTGGCAGCGACAGTCTCCAGAGCTGGTTTATGAGCATCATTCATATCGGCGACACGCTGGTTCCGGTGAGTCCCGATACTTTCGGCGCGCGATTGAAGAGTGCAGGGTTTGAAGTGTTGGAAGTGCAAAGGAACGCGCAAGCGTTCCGGTTCCGTGCTCGGCGACCATCGGAGTCGCAGGTCAAAATACCCTGAGAATGAAATGAACCACCATCGCACTTGGGAATATGACTAAGGAGAGGAGGCTTTATGACTCGCGAGGCCAAACTGATGTCCGGGATCACCTTGATTGTCGTGCCTACGATTCAGTACGGAGGCTACTTCCTGCTGACATCTTTAATGAACAAAAACAGCGGATATATGGACAATCCATTGCGCCAGAATTTCTTCCGAGCGGGCCACGCCCATGCGGGTGTCATCGTGCTTCTCTCGCTCGTCTGCCAGATGCTTGCAGATTCAGCCACGCTACCTATTTCTCTCCTTTGGTTCGTTCGAGTCGGGGTGCCTTTGGCTGCGATCCTAATTTCGGGAGGATTCTTCTTTTCTGTACTCTCCCCGACTGCAAATCAAGCGAACGGAGCAGTTTATCTGATTTACGTTGGTGCGGTTGTTCTTGCCGTAGCCGTCGTGTCGCTCGGCATTGGCTTACTCAAAGCTGCGTAGCTCGTTCAGTCAAGGAGAACATATGAAAGCAACTCCCGAAACAGGTGCGTCTCATTACTTCCGAAGCCTCCAGTTCTTATTTGTATTGTCGTTCGGCGCATACATCGGGGCCGGAGTGGCTCAAACGGACGGCGCCGCTGCCGCGAAGCTCGGATCACAAACCACCACGTCGGAGCGGGATGGCCAGCACGATTTCGACTTTGCGCTGGGTAGCTGGAAGGCGCACCTCAAACGCCTTGAGCATCCCCTCACGGGATCGAAGACTTGGCTTGAGTTCGATGGCACCTTCGTCGCGCGCAAGGTGTGGGATGGACGCGCCATGATCGAGGAGGTCGAACTCGATAGCCCCGGCGGCCACATCGAAGGACTGACGCTGCGCCTCTACAACCCGCAAACACGCCAGTGGAGCATCTATTGGGCGAATAGCAAAAACGGCGTTATGGATACCAGCCCCCAACGGGGTCAATTCAAGAATGGAAGCGGCGAGTTTTATGGCACAGACACATTGAACGGCAAGCTCATCTACGTCCGCTTCGTTTGGACCAATACCGACACCAGCAATCCACACTTCGAACAGTCCTACTCCGACGACGGTGGCAAGACCTGGGAGGTGAACTGGATGACAGATCAGACACGCATGAGCGATGCATCGGACACGTCCCGCTAACGTCGAAGCCGCGGTCCAATTAGCTGATGGTCAAAAATTGATCGGGATTCGGTAACGAGTCTCAGTCGAAGAGCAGGAAAGTATAGTTTATGGTGCCTTTTGTCGTTCTGATCGCATTATTCGGGATCTTGTCTCTGCTCGGAAGACTTTTTCCCGCCACACATCTTGACTGGCTGACATCCTTGCGCCTTGGCTTGGCAGGCATGTTCCTGTTGACCGCCTCAGCGCACTGGGGGAAAAGGCGCCCGGACCTCATTGCAATGGTTCCTCCGGCTTTTCCCAGACGCGATCTCCTAGTCACTGCGACAGGTGTATTTGAGGTTCTCGGGGCAATCGGCCTGATGGTGCCAACGGCGGCGCCCTACGCGGCTTTGGGGCTGTGCCTAATGCTGCTGGCCGTGTTCCCTGCAAACGTTCATGCGGCTCGGCAGCACCTCAGTATCGGCGGGAGGCCAGTGGAAGCTTTGGCGCCGCGCACGATTCTGCAGGTTGTGTTCCTCGCCGCGACCGTCACGATCTTCGTGGCAGGAAAACGTTGAGCAACCGTTTGGCCTCTCACCGATTTGTGCGCTGAAAATTGAAATGGGTACAAGGAGAAATATGCAATTGAGCCGGATGTTTTTCGAGCAGTTGAATAGGGAGTCGGCGGCCACGCGGCGAACGGTGGAACGCGTCCCGCAAGGCCACAACGACTGGAAACCACACAAGAAATCCATGACGTTGGGCTACCTTGCCGCATTGGTTGCCAGTATGCCGGGTTGGGCAGAATTTATGATCGAGCGGGATGAACTCGATTTGAGCCATCCCTCCGCCGGTCGCTTCAAAGCAAAGGTGGTCGAGAGTCGAGGCGAGTTGCTGAAAATTCTCGATGATGGGCTGGCCAAGTCTCGCCGAGCCCTGGAGGCGACCACGGATGAACATTTGCAAAGGCCGTGGCGTTTTCTGATGAGCGGACAGGTGCTGTTTGAGGCGCCGCGATACATCGCCCTGAATGAGAACCTCTTTTGCCATATGGCGCATCATCGTGGCCAGTTGACAGTGTATCTACGCTTGAACGAGGCAGGGGTGCCGGCAATCTATGGTCCGTCCGCAGATGAAATGCATGCGTAGTACGGTAGATCTTAAGGAAGCACTCTTTTACTGACGAAGACTGAAGGAGGAACATGAAATTGCATCAGATGCGCCGCCTATGGTGATCGCGCTTTTAGTCTTGGCATCTAGCCAGGCGCTTGCCAAAATCGACCACTCGCAAGCAGAGTTCATATTTCAGCAAGCCAACATAATCTGCACGCGGGATGATGGCGCACTGTGGGGGCATACTCTCTGCGGACCCATGCTGCTGGTCGACCCAGACGATCGCACCGTTGTCGCGAATCAGGCTGATGGTGGAGGCATGCTCGTTCACATGGGATCTGTTTTCATTGGAGTCCTTCCGCCGTCCGAGGAAATATCGGACACCACGGTCGTATGGTCCGGGACTCGCTGGTCAGAGCTTCTTTGGCCTTGGCCAATGCGGGAAGACGCGGACATGCGCAACGTGACATTGGTTCACGAACTGTTTCACCGGATTGAGCAAGATGACCTCCATATCGAGAAACTCGACGGAGACAATAGCCATCTGGATAGCCTAGAGGGACGCTATCTGATCGAGTTGGAGTGGCGGGCGCTGGCTGCGGCGCTTCAGGCTTCGAGCCCTGAAAATCGGCGCGCTGCTTCCAGCCGATGCAATACTCTTTCGCAAGGAGCGCTATCGCTTGTTTCCGAAAGCAGCGGCAAACGAACTCGCACTCGAATCGAATGAAGGGATAGCCGAGTATACGGGCGTCAAGATCGGCCTCCAGACCTCACAGGAGCGCATTCGCTATGCGGTCCGCGATCTCTCGGCCTACTCGGAGGTCCCGAGCTTGGTACGATCCTTCGCCTATGCCACTGGCCCGGCATACGGGCTTTTGCTCGATCAAGCCGATCCCAATTGGCTGCGGAGCTTCAGGGCCAATCAACTGGGTAGTCGTTTCGACCAGCGCCTCGGCGCTGCTCTGCATCTGCCTCCTCCGGAAGTCAGCCAACTACAAGCGCGTGAGGCTGAATACGATGTAGGCGGCAAGCTTCGAGCCCATGAAACCGACCGAGAGCACCAGAAGCGCGCGCTTGTTGCGGAATTCCGCGCTCGTCTCGTGGACGGAACGGGTCTCACCATGCCATTATCGAAACCGAGTTTTCAGTTCAAACCTCAGACGCTCGTGCCGCTCGATGAGATCGGTACCGTATATCCCACGATGACGCTCAAGGACTTCCGGGGCACGCTCACCGTAGAAAGCGGCGGCGTTCTCATGCGTAAACAGCCGAACGTGGCTGCAGTCTCCTCGGTCGGGTTTGATCCCGCAACACTGCGTGGCCAGGGATTCATTCTGATCTTGAACCCCGGCTGGGTTATCCGGCCCAGTACTCGAAAAGGGGACCTGGTGATAGCAAATGCCGGCGATGCTAATCCGTCGCGATGAACTAGATGGCCTTAGCGTTGACTCCGGCGCAAGTTGTGTTACGGCATTAGTCACTAGAATGGAAACATTCATAGCCTAGGCACCATCGGTTGCCAGGAGCGCGTTGTCTGATGAATTGACCGCGGAGAGAAAAGAGCGTGAGCGAACAAGGCTGGCATGAGTTCCTCGCCGCCGAAGGTGTCGAGGATTGGGTAGTGTTGCACGGCGGTGCGACGGCGGTCTTTCGCGTCAGGTCGCTGCGGGAATCAGTGCGCCTCGCCGAAGCTGTTGCGGAGACACCAGGCGTCCAGGGCTCTGGGGCGATGCTAACTTTGGCCGACGCTCGCTTGACGGTGCGGCTGACTCGTGACCTGTGGCAACTCGAGAAGCGCCACATCGAACTCGCCCGAGCCGTGTCTGAAGTTGCGCGGTCACATGGTGCGGTTCCCGATCGTGCGTCGGTGCAAGAGGTGCAACTCGCGATAGCGGCGAAACGGGATGCGATTGACGTCGGCTTCTGGCGCGCTGTGCTCGGTTATTTGCCAGCATCCGACGATAATGCGATTGATCCTCTGGGACACGGATCAACGGTCTGGATGCAAGAACTCGACGATAATAAGCCATTTCGGCACGCGATGCATGTCGATGTGTCGGTCGCACATGAGCACGTCTCAGCGCGGCTAGAAGCGGCGCTCGCTGCAGGCGGTCGTATTGTCGACGAGTCGCATGCGCCATCGCACTGGACGCTGTCCGACCGCGCAGGCAACCGCGTCTGTATCTGCGCGTGGCCAGACGGGCCCATGCAATCACCGCCCGACGGCACGTGTTAGTTCCGAGCCGCGATCATTGAGGACCACACGGCCTGGGTTCCTCTATGATCAAGATACGATGCATAATTGCTGAAGAGGGAAAGGTTATGACTCGCGATGCCAGATTGATGTCGGGCATCATTCTCATCACCGGGCCGACGATCCAGTACGGTGGCTACTTTCTGCTGACCTCTCCCATGAATAAGGGAAGCGGGTACATGGGACAACCCACTCCCTCAGAGCTTCTTTCGTGCGGACAGGCTCATGCAGGCGTGACCGTGATTGTCTCGCTCATCTGTGAGATGCTCGTGGACAATGCCGTTCTTCCAATGCCTCTTCTCTGGTTCGTTCGAATCGGAGTGCCTCTTGCGGCAATTCTGATTTCCGCAGGGTTCCTTCTTTTCGGTGCTTCCGCCGAATGCAACTGACGCCAGCCAAGTAGTTACCTTGATTTACGTAGGAGCACTCGTTCTTGCCGTAAGTGTAATCTCACATGGCATCAGTTCGCTCAGGGCCGAAGACCTCGTTTGGGAAGGAATCTCTATTCTCCAGGGATGTCAAACCCATTCAGCAGGCGTCAGTTTATCGGTAGATCCCCAATCTTGACTTCTTCCAGCTTCCCGGACTCCGCTTGTGCCTTTTCGGCTGGTTCCAAATACAGCCTGACGTAGTTGAAGAATTTTGCTGAAAAATCAACTCGGACCCAGTACTCCTTCCCAGCCTCCATATCGAGATCATAGATTGGAAGGTCGGCTTTTGCCTTTCTAGCTGACGCGGTGATGTTGTGCTTGCCGGGCGCAATCAGCAGTTGGATAGCTTGTCCATTCTCGATCTGAGTAGCCTTTTTGCCGTCGATGTCAATGTTAGTTTTCAATCCCAAGCCAGCAAATTGGTGAACGCGATAGAGATGAAGTATGGCGGTATTGGAAACTGTCGCGGCCGTACCAATGAGGGCTGGATTGCTCGCCAAAACAGATCCCTGTGACAGTTGTGCTGCCGGTTGCGACATAGAATCTATCGGAACAGGACTCTTCGCCGCTTGCGTCGTTAGTTCTGGCTTGGATAACTCCACGGCTGCTGGGCTGCGGACCCCGGCTTGCTGCTTTTGCGTGTCATTTGACAAAACTACACGGAAACTAAAGTCGTTGAAACGCAAGTTGGGACCTACAGCCATTCGGAAAGATGTCCGCCGAAAGTTGTTCTCCGAATGAAACCATGATCCGCCCCTGGCGGTCTTGTTCACCATCTTGCTGTCGTACCAATCCTCGGTAAATTGAAAAAAACTACCGCCCAATCCATAAATTCCATACGCATTCGGGATATCATTGCCCAAGGGAGAAATCGTCTTTTTGCCCGAGCTTTTCCGCTCATCGGCTTTTTGCGGATCAACTCCCACCGCTATGCTCCATTCCGCGTCGGTCGGCAGCCGATAGCTTTGATCGGGACCTATTTTTCCGATGTGCCTTTCCTTCTCCGTAAGCCACTCACAAAAAACCTTGGCATCTTTCCAGCTCACGCCGGTTACTGCATCCCCGGGGCCTTGCGTCCACCCGGGGTTCTGCCACGAATTCCCGAGTCGTTCATAGTGGGCTTGAACGTAGGAAGCTAAAAGTGTCGCGCCTTGGTGCCCGCTTATCCCTGAGCTCATATCACGCGTAGCATCGTAGTGAGTATCGTTCACGAATGCCTGAAAGTCTTGCACACGCGTGTCCCAGACGGAAAATACAACCGTAGTCCCCGGCACATGCGTGAACTTCATGCCCAAGCTGTTGACGAGGCTATCGGCGGTGTTCCGCTTCGCTTCCGCCATTTTTTCTTGGTCGAGCCAGCCTTTCAATTTCAATTGCGAAATTAAATGCTCCAGGCTTGGGTTGTTGCTGTCCGCCGCGCCTGCTGCCAAGAGCTTTTGACCAGCTTCGGACCCTGCATACATGTCATCGAGGCTGATAGCCGCTGCGGCGCGAATCTGCCAAAGCAGCATTTGGTCGGGATGTTTCTGCAAAAACAAACTGCTGTCGCTCAAAAATCTTTGTAGCGAGGACTTTTGCTGCTCTGGATCGTCGGTTTGTTGTGCCTGTCGCGCCTCTTCAACCAAGGCGTTATAGTCCACCTTATCCATGCCTGTGAGCTGTCCAGTATCCGCATCAGTAGCAGGTTGAGCCGAAGGGCTAACTTCGCGGGTTGAAGGTACTGCAGCAACTGGCGTCAACAATTGCTTCAACAAGGCCTGAGTTTTGATCAATCGCTGGTCATTGGGATAAGCCACCAGCAAACCTGTGGTCAACGCTTGCGCTTCCGCGTATTTTCCCGCGTTAACCAGATCCGTAATTTTCTTCGTTACGTCGTCCGAAGCCTGTCCCGCTGTTTGTGGGCTGGGAGCAGCATTGGAATCGGTGGAAGTTGTTTGCGCGCACAAGGACGCTACACAGCCAAGCACAAGAAATAATCCGACAATCAAAAGCTTCGTTAGTTTCTCCATTGATATTCGAGGCCTCAATTGTGCGGCTCCGAGGAAGGCGCAGGATTCGAAAAAATGGCGTTTACCTTTGCTTTAGTCTGCTGTTCATCCGGCGCATTGAGCCCCGGACCGGAGGATGGCTGCGGCGGCGGAAAGAGCTTGTCAATCTGCTCTTGCGGGGAAATCTGTCGTGCAGGAACGGAATATCCCAGCACGCTATTGATCTGGCCTTCGAGCAATTTGGGGTCAATGTAATTTCTCTTTAGGTTGCCCAGGTCCACCGTGTTGCTGTCGGAACCCGTGATAACCGTATTCAGGAAGCTGGAGTTGGGGTTAGCACTGGACGTATGCCCGATACCGCGGAAGTCCACCACGTTGGGGTCAAGGTTGATAAGATTCAAAGGACTGGGAAGACCTCTCGGAACGTTCCCCAGACTACCTTGTGCAGTACCCAACAGATTACCTAATGAATTGCTTGTCTTCGCGGCGTTGGCAGCGTCTCTCTGCCTTTGCCGGGCTAACTGAAGATTAGCGAGAATGTTCGCATTGTTCGGGGCCTGGTTTAGGGCTTGTTGGAATTCATTGATGGCCCCGGCGTAGTCGTTCTTCTTCAGAAGGTAAATGCCGCTGTTGTTTAGTTGCTCGGCAGCAAGAGCCCTTTGCTGCGTCGCCGGATCCAAAGGCGCGGCGAGTGGTTTCGGCTGGCCGAAGAGAATGTTATGGAGGCCCTGTCCGATCATGTAGCCGCCGAGTTGTGCTGACTGCATGGCCATCTGTTGCTGTAGAGTTAGGCCGCCCGCGACGTTTGCTGTTGTGCTCCCACTGTTGCATTTTGATCCCGCCGCCACCCAGTCGTTGTAGGCCATGCCAGAGGGTATGCCGCACTTTTGCTTGTAAGCTGTCCATTCCTGGTTGGATTGGCCAACTGCCAGCGAGGCTGAAAATATCGACGACAGGCACATCGTGATGCACAGATAGGAGTTGGAACGACGCAAGATTGTCCTTCCCGGCTGCCTTGGACTGTGGGGATGGGGCCGCCCTGGCAACCCTTTCTTATGGCCGAAGCAGGGAAACTCATTACCCTGGTTCTTAGCATTATTGCCTTGCTCGGATCTCCTATGATAATTACGTTGGTCACGCGGGCATCGGCTCTCGGTCGTCCTCGCGTTCTACATTATTTTCCGATTCAAGGAGATACCCAGCTTTGGGCTGCCACGAGCTGCTTCTTCGTGGATCGCACGCCACATTCACAGGAGGGATTTAGGACTGCTGCCTAGCCACTCCGGTTCTCGACGATGGAAAGCCATGAGCCGGCTCCGTTCAGCGGAACTTCGTCGGTCCGCAGTCAGGCTGCAATCACAGGACAGTTCCTGTCCACGGATTGTGGATAGATCGTCGGTTATTCGGAAGTTGGGAGAACATTTGTTTCGATTCAGTGTGCGAACTGTGTGCCGGATTCCGAGGATACTCAGATTCGGGAAAACGGCAAATCTGACTTGCGCTCGGTCAGCCGCAGGGCAGGGAAGACCCGCATAAAAATCTCATCTTAATCAATATGCTGCGTGCCAGCTGCGTGCCGGATTTCGAACACTCGGTGCTTTGATTCAGGTTGCTAGTTCCGTCCCAATAGCAGCCGGCCGAGACGGCGACTTATATTTCAGTCGTCCACCCCGTCAATCTTGCTCTTCTCAACCAAGCAGTGTGTCAATGGTGTGCTTGCTTAGATTCCCATTACGGCGTGCATTTCCGCTTGCATTCGGAATTCGCGAATCGCGAATTCC
>Ga0070741_10001497_pt1 | contig 70756 bp, 66 predicted proteins | sample Coa_R1_4_FD_66440 | JGI IMG/M metagenome (GOLD analysis project Ga0070741, IMG submission 66440) | Surface soil microbial communities from Centralia Pennsylvania, which are recovering from an underground coalmine fire - Coalmine... | ecosystem: Environmental > Terrestrial > Soil > Unclassified ... | reverse complement strand
GGCCCCGACCGCGGCCGCTGGCGCGCGCTCTGCCTGCTCTCGCTCGCCGAGCTGCTCGCGCTCTCGCTCTGGTTCAGCGCCTCCGCGGTGCTGCCCGCGCTGTCGCGCGAGTGGGCGCTGGGGGACGCGGGGCGCGCCGGCCTCACCATCGCGGTGCAGGCCGGCTTCATCACCGGCACTCTCCTCGCCGCGCTCACCAACCTGCCCGACATCGCCTCCCCGCGCGGGCTGATCCTGTGGGGCGCGCTGAGCGGCGCGGCGATCAACGCGGCGCTCGCGCTGTGGGTGGAGCAGCTCACCCCCGCCCTCGTGCTCCGCTTCCTCACCGGGGTGTGCCTGGCCGGCACCTATCCGCCCGCCATGAAGATCGCGGCCACCTGGTTCCGCACCGGCCGCGGCCTCGCGATCGGCCTGCTGGTGGCCGCGCTCACCGTCGGCTCGGCCACGCCGCACCTCATCCGCGGGCTCACCGACCTGCCGTGGCGCCACACCCTGCTCGCCGCGTCCGGGCTGGCCGCGCTCGCGGCGCTCACGATCACCGCGGTCTCGGAGGGCCCGTACCGCTTCCCGGCCGCCCGCTTCGACCTGCGCATGGCCACCGCGGTGCTGCGCGAGCGCGGGCCCCGGCTCGCCTGCCTCGGCTACTTCGGGCACATGTGGGAGCTCTACGCGATGTGGACGTGGCTCGGCGCGTTCCTCGCCGCGAGCCTGGAGGCCCGCGGCGGCGGCAGCTTCGCGGGGCTCAACGCGAGCGTGGCCACCTTCGCGTGCGTGGGGCTCGCGGGCGGCCTCGGCGCGTGGGCGGGCGGCGCGCTCGCGGACCGGTGGGGCCGCACCGCGCTCACCATGGCCGCGATGGCCCTGTCCGGCCTCTGCGCGCTCGCGATCGGCCTCACCTTCGGCGGCCCGCCGCTCGTCACCCTGCTGGTGGCGCTCCTCTGGGGCGTGACCGTGATCGCGGACTCCGCCCAGTTCTCCACCGCGGTCACCGAGCTGGCCCCCGCCGCCTACGTCGGCACCGCGCTGACCACCCAGACCTGCGTGGGCTTCGCGCTCACGATGGCGTCGATCTGGCTCGTGCCTCCGGTGGTGGGCCTGGTCGGCTGGCGGTGGGCGTTCGCGGCGCTCGCCATCGGGCCCGCCCTGGGCGTGCTCGCGATGGGGCGGCTCCGGGCCCTGCCGGAGGCCGCGGCGATGGCGGGCGGACGCCGGTGAGCGCGGCCGCGGTCCGGCAAGCGCGGGGCCGCCGCGGTCAGCCGACCTTGCTGTAGACGCCCGGCGGGATGACCCGGTAGACCGCCAGGGGCTGCGACACGTTCTTGAAGGTGCGCTCGCCGAGCGACTCCAGCACGAAGAGACTCGCGATCCGATCCGCGGTCGGCTGCCCCACCACGATGTCGCCGCCCTCGGCCGCGCCCGCGAAGCGGGCCGCGATGTTCGTGGTCGGCCCGGTCGCGGTGAACGTCCACCGCTGAGATCCCGCGCCCCCCAGCTTGGTGGCGCCCACCAGCGCCTGCCCGGTGTTGATGCCCATGTGCAGCGACACCGGCGGGAACACCCCCGCGTACTCGTCGTTCAGCGCGGCCACCTTCTGCCGGATCGCGAAGGCGGCCCGGGTCGCGTTCACCGCGTGGTCGCGCTCCTCCCCGCCCTCGCCCCGCCGCTTGCCCTGGAAGATCACCATGAGCCCGTCCCCCGCGGTCTCGTTCACGTCGCCGTGGTGGGCGCGGATGATCTCGAGGAAGCTCGAGAAGTAGGTCTGCACGAGCTGGTTGAGCCGCTTGGCCTCGATGGTCTCGCTCAGGCGCGTGTACCCCGCGATGTCGAGGAACAGCACCGACACCTCCTCGCTGCGCTTCTCGAGGCTGGTGGCGCTGGGGTCGCGCTCGAGCAGCTCCTTCACCGCGTCGGGCACGAACTTCGACAGCTCGCCCTTGAGCTGCTCCAGCACCTCGAGCCGCTGCCGCGAGGCCTGCAGGTGCTCGAGCGCGGTGGCCAGCTCGGTGTTGCGCGCGGCGAGGTCCTGCTGGGTGCGGGCCAGGTGCGCGGTCATGTCGTTGAGGGCCACCGCCAGCTCGCCCACCTCGTCGCCCGACCGGGCGCGGGCGCGAGCCGCGAAGTCGCCCTCCCCGATGCGCCGCGCCACCGCGGCCAGCTCGTGGATCGGCCGCACCACCACCTGGCGCAGGGCCAGCGCGAGCAGCGCGGCGGCGGCGGCGATGGTCAGGGCGCCGACCATGATCTGGCGATTGCGCTGCGCGCGCACCTCGGCCATCACCGGCTCCATGGAGGTGGCGACCTGGACCACCGCCCGGACCTTGTGGTCGGTGCCGTGGCATCCCTGGCACCGCTCCTGGTTCGGGATCGGCTGGTAGAGGGTGAAGACGGTGCTGCCGTCGTGCGACTCGAGCGCCTCCTGCGCCTGCAGCGTTTCCACCGCCCGGGTGAAGAGCGGGCCGGCCATGGTCCGTCCCGGCTCGCGCCGCATCCGCTGGATGGAGGCCATCACGCCCTGCGGGAGCTCCGCCTCCTTCGAGACCTCGCGCAGCGTGGCGAGGTCGGTGAAGGCCTCCACCCCGTTGCGCCGGTACACGGTGAGGCCGCTGACCAGCCGGCTGCCGCGCAGGTCCTCGATGAGGCCGCGCGTGATGTCCGGCCGCTCGGAGAGCATGGCGGTCTCGATGCTCGCCACCAGGGTCATGATGAGCCGCCGCGCCGCCGTCTTGTTCTGCTCCACGAGCAGCGCGCTCTCCCGCTGGATGGTCAGGATGGTGGACACCCCGAAGCCGACGACCAGGACCAGGACGATCACCAGGGTGATCTTGGTGGTCAGTCGCGCGCGCAGCGCCGGCACCCTCACACCCGGGTCGCGCGGCCGGCCCAGTAGGGCTCGCGCAGCCGGCGCTTCAGCAGCTTGCCCGCCGCGTCGCGGGGGAAGTGCTCGGGGAACGAGACCTCGCGCGGCACCTTGTAGTCGGCCATGTGCCGGCGGCAGAACGCCACGATCTCCTCGCGGGACAGCGTCTCGCCCGGACGCACCTGCAGGGCCGCGTGCACCCGCTCGCCCCACTCGTCGTCCGGCACCCCGAACACCGCCGCGTCCAGCACCTTGGGATGGCGGTGCAGCACGTCCTCGATCTCCGCCGGGTAGATGTTGACGCCCGCCGAGATGATCATGTCGCGCTTGCGGTCGCAGATGTAGTAGAAGCCGTCCGCGTCCACGGTGGCCACGTCCCCCACCGTGTACCACTCGCCGCGCCGCATGCGGGCGGTGGCCTCCGGATCGCGGTAGTACTCGTCGAGGATGCCGGGGCATCGGCGCACGTAGAGCTCGCCCGGCTCGCCCACCGGCACCGGGCGGCCGTCGTCGTCCAGCAGGGCCAGCTCCTTGCCGGGCGCGGCCTGCCCGCACGAGCCGGGCTTCCGCAGCACGTCCTCCGGGCGCAGGATCGTGTTCACCCCCAGCTCGCTCGAGCCGTAGAACTCGTAGAGGACGGGGCCAAAGCAGGCCACCACCGCCTCCTTCACGCTCATGGGGCACGGGGCCGCGGCCATGATGATGGCGCGCATGGACGAGACGTCGTAGCGGGCGCGCACCGCCGCGGGCAGGTCCACGATGCGCTTGAGCAGCGTCGGGGCCATGAAGGTGCTGCTGCACCGATGGCGGGCGATGAGGGCCAGGGCCTGCTCGGGGTCGAACTTCGGCATGATGACCACGCTGGCCCCGACCACGTGCGCGTAGAGCGCGAACCCGCCCGGCGCCGAGTGGTACATCGGTCCGGCCACCAGGTGCACGTGCGCGGGGTCCAGCAGGTCCAGCGCCCGGAGCGTGTCCATCAGGTCCTGGGGATCCATCCCCCGCCGCAGCGCGCCCTTCGGACGGCCGGTGGTGCCGCCGGTGTAGATGATCGAGGCCCCGAAGCCGCCGGGCGGCTCCCCGGGGACGGCCGCTCCGGCCGCCATCACCTGATCGAGCCCCACCGCCCACGGTCGTCGCTCGGCGCCGAGCAGCACGACCTGCCGGAGCTTCGGAATCCGCGCCCGCACCGACTCGATCGTGGGCAGGAAGCGATCGCTCACCAGCACCGCCACCGCGTCCGAGTGATCGAGGATGTAGGCGACCTCGTCCTCGACCAGCCGGTGGTTCATGGGGGCCGGGATGAGGCCGGCGGCGCGCGCGCCGGACGAGGCCAGGTAGTGCTCGATGGAGTTCTCCGCGTAGACGATGACGTGGCCGCCGGGCGGCAGGCCGAGGCGGAGGAGCCCGTGGGCCAGACGGTTGCGGCGCTCGATCATCTCGGCCCACGTCCAGACGCGCTCGCCCTCGATGAGGGCGGGCTTGGTGGGGTGACGGGCGGCGTGCGCGGCGAGAACGTCCATCCCGGTGCGTGTGTAGCACAGATCCGCCGGGGGCGGCAACGCCGGCGCGCCGGGACGGGCGGCGGTCCGCCGTTTCACGGCGCGGCGGGTGCGGAGTCGCAGTACCCTGAGCGGAGCGCAGTGGCCGACCCCCAACCCGGGAGGATCCGATGGCCCTGGATCGATCGTTCGTGGAGCGGAACCGGACCCAGCTCGACCGCCTGAAGGCCTTCGTCGACTCGGCGACCGACGCCGACCTGGCGCGGCCGATGCCCGCCGGCTGGACCATCGCGGGCGTGCTCGCCCACCTGGCCTACTGGGATCAGCGGATCGTGGTGCTGATGGACCGGTGGGGCGCCGACGGCCGGGGCACGCCGCCGCCGGTCCTGAACGACGAGCGCGCGGTGGACTGGATCAACGACGCGGGCAAGCTGCTCTGCCTGGCGCTGCCGCCCCGGGTGGCGGCGCGGCTCGCGGTGGAGGCCGCGACGGCCGCGGACGCGCGGGTCGCCGCCGCCTCCGACGCGCTGCTCGAAGCCAACCGGGCCGCCGGCTCCCCGCTCAGCATGGATCGCGCCGAGCACCGGCGCGAGCACCTGGACGAGATCGAGCGCCAGTACCCTCGCCGCTAGCCGGCGAGGCGGGCGCTCGCCGCGCTACCAGCCGGCGTAGATCCCTTCCCGGATGGGCGGGTTCGGGCCCCTGGTCCGGTCCCACTGCTTCTGCATCAGGACCTGGTAGAGGCCGATCGAGCCGGTGGAGAACGCCACCGACGAGCAGGTCAGGTAGAGCAGCCAGACCCGGTAGGTCTGCTCGCCCACGATCTCCCGCGCCTCGTCGGCGCGCGCCTTCAGGCGCTCCGCCCAGTGCCGGCACGTGCGCGCGTAGTGCAGGCGCAGGTTCTCCACGTCCAGCAGCTCCCAGCCCGCCCGCTCCATCTCGGTGAGCGTCTCGCTCACGCCCGAGAGGTCCCCGTTGGGGAACACGTAGCGGTAGAGGAAATCGGTCTGGCTGGTCGGCTTCCAGTGGAACTCGTGGTGGATGCCGTGGTTGAGGTAGAGGCCGCCGTCGTTCAGCATCTCCCGCACCCGCCCGAAGAACGACGGGTAGTTCGGGATGCCCACGTGCTCGATGACGCCGATGGCCGCGATCTTGTCGTAGCGGGCGCTCGCGGGCAGGTCGCGCACGTCGCGATACTCGACCAGACACCGGCCCTCGAGGCCTTCCCGCTTGATGCGCGCGGCGGCCCACTCGGCCTGCTGGCGCGAGAGGGTCACCCCGTGCGCCTTCACTCCGTAGTGCTGGGCGGCCCAGATGCTGAAGCCGCCCCAGCCGCAGCCGATGTCGAGCAGCGTCTCGCCGGGCTGCAGGCGCAGCTTGCGGCAGACCAGCTCGAGCTTGTCGGCCTGGGCCTGCTCGAGCTTGCCGTCCGGATCACGGTAGTAGGCGCAGGTGTAGACCATCAGCGGGTCGAGGAAGAGCGCGTAGAAGTCGTTCGAGACGTCGTAGTGGTGCGCGATGGCCTGGGCGTCGAACTGCTTCGAGCGGGGACGGGAGAGCCGAGTCATGACACCACCTCTCGCATGCCGAAGATCGAGTCGAACACGATCCGGCGCCGGGCGCGCTCGGAGCCCAGCAGCCAGCGGACCCCGAGGCGGGCGACCGCGTCCGGGAGGCCGGAGAGCCGCCGCGCCAGCCAGCAGAGCTCGCCGGTGCCGTAGCGGGCCACGATGCGCCGCGCGTAGTCGTCGAGCGAGGTGCCCTGGCGGATCAGGGCCGCCACCGCCTCCGCGGCCAGGCGGCCGCTCTTGATCGCGGGGCCGATCCCCTCGCCGGACAGGTCGCGGGCGAGTCCGGCCGCGTCGCCGACCAGGCAGAAGCGCGCGCCCGAGAGGCGCCGCGGGGCCTGCCGCCGCACCACGTAGGCGTGCCCCTTGAACGGCACGATGGGCAGGTCGGCGGGCAGGTGCCCGGAGGCGCGCAGCCGCGCCACCAGGGCGTCCCGGCGCCGCGGCAGGCTGCCGTCGTCGCCCCGAGTGCAGCCCACGCCCACGTTGATGAAGTCCCGCTTCGGGAAGTACCAGCCGTAGCCCCGCAAGTCGGGCTCCACGTAGATCTCGGGCGCCTGCAGGTACGGGGCGAGGCGCTCCGCCCAGTCCGGCGTCAGGCGGGTCTCGCTCTCCTGGGCCACCACGACCTCTTCCCGCTCCGAGATCTCGCCGAGCGCCTTCGCCACCGGGCAGCGATGGCCGCCCGCGCCGATGAGCGCGGCGGCCTCGAAGACGCCGCGGTCGGTCTCGACCCGCACGCGATCGGCGAAGGCCGCGACGCCGGTGACCCGGATGCCCCACCGCACGTCCGCGCCCGCGGCGGCGGCGCGCTCGAGCAGGTAGTGGTCGAACTCACGCCGGATGATGCCGTAGCTGGTGGGCCGCCGCCAGCCGGTCACGTGGCTCTGCTGCTCGAACGCGAGCACGCAGCGGTCGAAGGGCTGGATGGTCAGCGGGTACTTGTCGGGATCGATCTCGAGGTCGGCGAGCGCGTCCGGCGTGACCCACCCCGCGCAGATCTTCACCCGCGGGAAGACGGCCGCGTCGAGCACGAGCGGCCGCAGCCCGGCGAGGGCCAGGCGCCACGCGGCGGTGCTGCCGCCGGGACCGCCGCCCACGACGATCGCGTCGTGGTCCATCACCGCTTCCACAACGACAGGAACAGGCGAAGCTTCTGCAGCGGCGTCACCTCGAGTCCCTCCACCGCGTTGGCCACGTCCATCGCCTGGAACAGGTCCCCCTCCAGGTCGAGCCGGCTCTGCACGTAGCACTCGGCGAAATTGTACGGCGAGGGATCCCGGATCAGGGACAGGAAGGTTTCCGGGCTCTTGATCACCGCGGTGACCACCGGCTCGCCGGCGCCGAGCCGCACCTCCTGACCGTCCCAGAGCCGGAACGCGAACGCGCCGGGCACGCGGCCGAAGACTTCCCGGAGGATCGCCGCGGCGCGGGCGGGCGTCGGGGTGGGCAGCAGCGTTGAGAGCATCAGCCGCGAAGGGTCTTCATGACTTCGGGATCCTCGAAGGCCCGGGCCGGCTCGCCCTCGAAGATGATCTCGCCCCGATCGATCGCGTAGAGGCGGTCGGCCACCCGCGAGGCGGTCATGAGGTTCGACTCCGCGATCAGCAGCGAGATGCCCATGGCCTTGATCTGCTTCACCGCTTCGATGAAGCGGCTCACCACCACCGGGGCCAGTCCCTCGAACGGCTCGTCCAGCAGCAGGATGCGGGGCGACAGCGTCATCGCCCGGGCGATGGCCACCATCTTCTTCTGTCCTCCCGAGAGGTAGAGCCCGCGCCGGCCGGTGAAGCTGCGGATCTCCGGGAACACCCCGAGCACGCGCTCGTCGATCCCGTGGTCGGCCGACGTCGGCCCCGCTGTCTTCCCGGCGGACCGGGCCAGCGACTGGCTGATCATGAAGTTCTCGGCCACCGTGAGGTCCGGGAAGATCCCCGCGTCCTCTGGAGAGTATCCCATTCCGGCGAGGGCCCGCTGGTGCGTGGGCAGGCGGGTGACGTCCCGACCGCCGAATGCCACCCGCCCGCTCCGGATCGGCAGGAGGCCCATCACGCTGTCGATGGTGGTGGTCTTGCCGGCCCCGTTGCGCCCCACCAGGCACACCGACTCCCGGTCGCCGACCTTGAGCGAGAGGTTCCGCAGCACGTGGGCGGGGCCGCGGAAGGTGTTGACGCGCTCGACCTCGAGCATGGGTCAGGCGGTGGCGCCGAGCATGTTGGCGGTGACCTGCGCGTTGTTCCGGATCTGTTCGGGGGTGCCGTCGGCCAGGATCGCGCCCTGGTGCATGGCGATGATCCGGGGGCAGTACCTGAACACCACGTCCATGTCGTGCTCGACGATCACCGCGGTGATGCCGCCGGAGCGCACCACCTGGGTGATGATGTCCATGATCGGCGCCTTCTCGCGCGTGCTCACGCCGCTGGTGGGCTCGTCGAGGAAGAGGAGCCGCGGGCGGAGCGCGTAGGCCACCGCCACGTCGAGCAGCTTCCGCTCGCCCTGCGAGAGGCCGCCCGCGAGCGCGTTCGCGCGCGCCTCCAGGCCGAAGTCCTTCAGCACCGCGGCTCCCTCGTCGCGCACCGCGCTGTCCGCGTCGGCGAGCGAGAAGAGACGGCGGGTCCGCCCCTGCCGGGAGAAGATGGCGAGGGTCACGTTGTCCTGCACCGAGAGCTGGTCGAACAGGTTCACCAGCTGGAAGCTGCGCGCGATCCCGAGCGCGATCTTGCGGTGCACCGACGCGCGGGTGATGTCGGTGCCCTGGAACTCCACCCGTCCCGAGTCCGGAGCGATCAGGCCGCTGATGAGGTTGATCAGGGTGGTCTTGCCCGCGCCGTTGGAGCCGATGAGGGCGAGCACCTCGCCGGCGGTCACCGCGAAGTCCACGTGGTCGACCGCGTGGGTGTCCCCGAACGACTTGCAGAGCTGGGTGGTGCGCAGGAGGTCCACGGTCACGCCGCCCGCACCGGGCGCGGGAGGAGGCGCCGCAGGGTGCCGACGACGCCGGCGGGCAGCGCCAGCACCAGCACCACGAGCACGATCCCGAGCACCATCTGCCAGTACACGGTGTGGCCCACCGCGTAGGTCTCGAGGTAGTTGTAGATGACCGCCCCGATGATGGGGCCGAAGAAGGTCTGGAAGCCGCCCAGCACCGTGAAGAAGACGATCTTGCCCGAGAACGTCCAGTGCAGGATGTCGGGGGTGGTGAGGCCGTTGAGCGGCACCCACAGCGCGCCCGCGAGCCCGGTGAACATGCCCGAGATGAGGAACGCCACCCACCGGTAGTGCCACACCTGGACCCCCACGAACTCGGCGCGCGTCTCGTTGTCGCGGATGGCCTGGAGCGCCTTGCCGAACGGCGAGTGCACGATGACCCACGTGACCGCGACCGCGACCACGAAGACCGCCAGCACGTAGAAGTAGTAGCGGTGGGAGAGGAACTCGAACTTGTCGCTCCCGGCCCGCACGGTGCCGCCCAGGAGGGTGGGAGTGGGCACGCGCAGCCCGTCGCTGCCGCCGGTGACCCAGAAGAACTTGAACGCGAGGCTCCACAGTACCTGGGAGAGCGCCAGGGTCAGGATGCCGAAGAAGATCCGGGTGTAGCGCACGCAGACGAGCCCGAAGAGCGCGGCCACCGCCCCGGAGGCGAGCACGCCCCCCAGCAGGAACGCCTCCATCGACTCGAGTCGCGCGTACTTGACGATGAAGGCGACCGCGTAGGCCCCCATCCCGAAGTAGGCGGAGTGCCCGAACGAGAGCAGGCCGGTGTAGCCGAGCAGCAGGTTGAAGCCGAGGGCCGCGATGGCGAACACGAGCCCGTAGGTGAGCAGCACGGTCTGGTAGGGCGGCACCACGAACGGGAGCACGATGAGGACGGCGAGGACCGGGGCGGCCCACACGAGCGTCCGGCGCGCCGCGCTCGTCGTCACGCGCGTCCGAGGATGCCGGCGGGGCGGAGCAGCAGGACGATCGCGGCCATGAGGTAGAGCACGGCCAGCTCGATCTCCGGGAAGAGCGTGATGCCGGCCTCCCGCACGATGCCAACCATGAGCGCGCCGATGAGGGCCCCTTCGAGGCTGCCGAGGCCGCCGATGACCACCACCACGAAGGCCAGGATCAGCGCGTCCACGCCCATGCCGAGCACCGCGCCCTGCTGGGGCACGATCACCGCGCCGCCGAGGCCGGCCATGAAGCAGCCGAGGGTGAAGGCCTGCACGTAGACGCGGTTGACGTTGACCCCGAGGGCGGAGGCCATTCGCATGTTCTGCGAGGTCGCGCGCAGCACCACCCCGAACTGGGTGCGGTAGACGAAGGCCCACAGGCCCGCCGCCGCCGCGCCGCCCACCACGATCACCACCAGGTTGTAGGTGGGGTAGATCGACTCGCCGATGGTGAGGCTGCCGAGGGCCTCGTAGAGCGCGCTCGCCTGGAGCGGGTACGGCCCCCACAGGAGACGCATCAGGTCCTCCAGGATCAGCAGGAGCCCGAAGGTGATGAGCAGCTGGTACTCCTCGGCGCGGCGGTAGAGCGGGCGCAGCAGCGTCGGCTCGAGCACCGCGCCCAGCAGCGCCGCCGCCACCGCCCCCACCGGCAGGATCACGTAGAGCCAGAGGCTCGCCTCGGTCGCGGTGCCGAGGGCGCGGCCCACCGCCCACGCGGTCACGTACGCGCCGAACGCGTACAGGTTGCCGTGGGCGAGGTTCACGATGCGCATCACGCCGTAGATCAGGCTGAGGCCGCCCGCGATCAGGAACATCACGGAGGCGTAGAGAAGCGCGTTCAGGAGATGGACGACGAGGGTGTCCATGGGCCGCCGCTAAGATGCCTCAACTCAGGGTTGGCCTTCAACCCGGAAACCGACGGTGGCGATCTCCGGGCGCACGAGGTTCTCGCCCAGCGTGAGGGCCACCTGGGCGGTATAGGCGCCCGGCCTCAGGCGGCCTTTCAGGTCCGCCACCAGCCGGTGCCCCACCACCTGGCGGGAGGTCCCCGCCGCGGCCACCCGACCGTCCGCGGACACGATCACGAAGCGCGCGGTGGGCACGTCGCCCTTCTCCTCGTCCGCGTTCGAGCCGAGCGGCTCCCGCACCAGCCGGTGCTGGCGGAGGAAGCGCTCCACCCGCTCGATCTCGGGCGTGATCTCGAGACGCTCCCCGGTGGCGGTGATGCGGGCGACGTAGGCCCGGCGGGGGATCGCGAAGCGGTCGTAGGTGCCGACGCCGAGCGGATTGGCCATGTCGCGGAACACCTGCAGCACCACCGCCCCGTCGCTCCACTTGTCGAGCTGATAGGGGCCGTTGGTGACGAGGTAGTGGCCGCGCCGCTGGCCGAAGAGGCGCAGAGCGGTCCAGCGGTTCTGCGCCTCGTCGGCGTCCACCAGGCCCCGCAGCGCCTCCGGGACGTGGGGGTCGCGAGCGAGGCGGTCGGCGATCGCGGCGAGCCCCTCGCGGGTCTTCGGATCGCGCGCCAGGTCGAGCCAGCGCACCCCGCGGCGGCGGGCCTCCGCGCCGGAGAACGCGCCGAGCCCCTGCTTGACCGCCTCCTCCATCAGCACGGTGACGTGCCAGGGCACCGGGCTCCACGGCGGGGCCAGCGCGGCGAGCTCCTGCGGATCGCTCGCCTCCGCGTTCAGGTAGACCTCGATCACCGGAACCACGTAGGTGAACGTGATGTCGCTGAAGCGCCGCACCTCGCTGTCCACCTTCACGACCCGCACCCCGGCCAGGGCCTGCCGCGCGGCCCGGGTCGCCGCGTCCACCGTTGGGTCGTACTCCACCCCGGCCCGCGCCCGCGGCGTGCCCCAGCGGGCGGCGAACACGTAGGGGTAGACGAGGTCGCCCACGCTCACCCGGGTGTTGTCGTGCGCGGCCGAGGCCCACAGCCGGTAGACGATCTTCGCCTTGGCGGTGCGGCCGCGGCCCACCGCGCGCGGGAGCCCGGTGCCCGGCTCGGGGAGCCACGCGTCCTCCGGGATCTCCACCCCGCCCGTGGTCACGGAGGCGGGCACCGCCCGGTGTGGAACGAGGCCGCCGCCGTAGGGCCCGGGCAGGAACGCGGGGTCGCCGAGCGCGGCCCACAGCAGCCGTCCGGCCGGATCGGTGAATCCGGCGATCGGGTTCCACGCCGCGGTCGGCCGCGTGGCGATGCCGAGCCGCATCCAGCCGTTCCAGGGGAAGTCCTTCAGCTTGGCGGTCCGCACGAAGATCGGGGAATCGAATCCGGCCTGCGAGTCCCAGGCGACGTTCTCGATGCCCTTGGAGAACTCGGCGTTGAACGCCTCGCGCCGGAGCGTGTAGCCCACCACGACGCGCTCGCAGCCGGCCCCCAGGCGGGCCACCAGCCGGCGCGCGAGATCGGCATGCTCGGCGGCGTCGCCGGAGTCGCCGGCCGCGAGCCGGCGCTCGAGCGCCTCGGCTTCCTGACGCGCGGCCGGGCTGCGCATCGCGGGCGCCAGCACGAGGTACGCCTGGAACCAGCCCGCCTTGCTCCACGGCACTTCCCCGACCGGAAGCGCGCGGGCCGCGAGCAGCGCGGGCAGGTCGATCTCCTCCACGATCCACTCGAGCTTCCGATCGGCGGGGCCCGCCGAAGCCGCGGCCTTCACCAGGCGCTCGGCGAGCGTTCCCTTGGCCCCGAGGCGCGGGGCGGCTCCGCGCGCCGCCTCGACCGCCCGGCGGGCGGCCTCGGCCAGGTCCGCGTGCTCGAGGTAGTCGCCGTGGTAGGGCGTGACCGGATAGGGATGCGGCACGAACCCCGGCACGCGGACGGCCGCGAGCGCCCGTGCGGCGCGCAGGGCCGCGCCGCACCGGTCGGCCGCGGCACCGGACGCCGCGGTGGCGGGCGACAGCACCACGTAGCCCGCGAGTGACTCGGCCGCTTCCACGCTGCCGGGCAGGCGGCCGCCCGCGAACGGGTCGTCGCCCAGGTAGGCGTGCAGGCTGCCGCTCCTGAGCTGGGCGGCCGCCGCCGCCGGGGTCAGGGTCTCGAGGCGAATTTCCTGGGGGTAGTAGCCGGGATAGAAGGGCAGCTCGTGGCCCGCCCGAGCCGGGTCCACGAGCCCCGTGAGGACGACCAGGGCGCTGGCGAGCAGGGCGAGCCTCCGCCGCGCCGGCCCTCTCCCCCGCCGGGGGGAGAGGGCCACGACGGAGATCACGCCTTGAGCGTCGGCCAGGTCTTGTCGATCCAGGTATACGTCGAGGTCGGCTCGCCCTTCGGCCAGCCGGGCGGGGCCGTGATGTTGCGGATCGGGATCGTGATGATGCGGGACGGATCCAGGATCTGGAACGGATAGTCGGGCGAGTTCATGCTGAACCCGGTCATCGCGTCCTTGTAGCCCTGGTGGGTGTCCGGCCGGATGTACAGGTAGCCGGCGGGCCCGGCGTGCATCATGCCCTCGAGCTGGCTGATGATCGCGTCGTCGTCCGGCCAGCCGCCCGCGAGACGGTTGGCCTTCTCCACCGCGTTCTTCAGCATGTAGAGCGTCGAGTACGCGCCCTCCGACTGGAAGTTCGGGTACTCCTTCCACCGGTCGTGGTACTTCTTCACGAACTCGGTGTTGAGCGGCCAGCGATTGTTGGGCGGGTAGTTGAAGTAGTAGTTGGAGTGCACGCCCGCGATGGCGCCTTCCGGATGGTCCTTGCCGATGGCGTGCGGGGCCACTCCGAACGCGATGGTGCTCGCGAACTTCATCTTCTTGAACATGTCGTAGCGCAGGGCCTGCTTGTACATCGCGACGTAGTCGCCGCCCCACACCGAGGAGACGAGCAGGTCCGGCTTGGACGAGATGGCCTTCGTGATGTGGGAGGTGAAGTCGGTGGTGCCGAGCTTCGGCCATCCCTCGGACACCGTCTGCGCCCCCGGCACCATCTTCTTCATCACGATGTTGAAGTGATCGAAGGCGTTGCGGCCGTAGGAGTAGTCGGGGTGGATGTGCGCCACGCGCTTGATCTGCTTGCCCCACGTCATCGCCGCCGCCACCGCGCAGGTGACGCCGTCCGCGGACTGGATGTTGGTGATGCGGAAGATGTAGTGCGGGTTCGGCACCGCCTTGTCGAAGAGGAAGTCGGTGCAGCCGTCCACGAAGATCGTGAGCAGCTTCAGCTCCTCCGCCACCGGCCCCAGGGCGGGAGTGTTGCCGCTCGAGATCACGCCGGTGAAGAGGTCGACCTTCTCCGAGAGCTTGAGACGCCGCATCTCCTTGACGTTGGCGTCGGTGCCCGCGTTCTCGTCCGCCTTGAGGGTCTCGATCTTGCGCTTGCCGAGCAGACCGCCCTGCGCGTTGATCTCTTCGGCGGCGAGAATGTGCCCCTTGTAGGAGGGCTCGCCGAGCACCGCGGCCGGGCCGGTGAAGAACGTCATGTGGGCGATCTTGTACGGGGTGTCCGGCACGTTGCCCTTCGGGGCCGGCGCCTGCTGCGCGTGCGCCGAGCCGATCAGGGGAACCGCGGCCAGGGGCACGCCCGCCGCGGCGGCGGCGCCCGCGGCGGCGGTGCCGACCGTCACACCCAGACGGGCCAGGAAGTCTCGACGGCTGACCTCTTGAGTCATGTATGGGCCCTCCTCGTTGGGGGTCTTCGGACAGGGCGCTGCAGCGGGGGCATCATGCTGCGCCATACTGCCGCATCAGCCCACCGCTCCGCAAGACGCTATAATCACTGCGGGTCGGCCATGACGGGGGTCAGACGAGTCCTGATGGGTCTCGCCCGGGCGCTCTCCGCGCGGCGCGGCACCTTCGCGGGGGTGGCGGTCGCGGTGTTCCTCCTCGACATCCTGATCCCTCCGCTGGTCCTGTCCGTGGCCCGAGCCCGGGTGGACTACTTCACCTTCAACCCGTGGCTGCCGAGCCTGCCCGCCTACCTGCGGTCCGGCCGAGAGCCGCTGCCGGAGCGCCTCGAGCGGGCGTGGAACCTGGCCCTCTTCTGGTTCTCGGCCGACGGCATCTTCGGCATCGACTGGGGCTTCGCGGTGACCGCGGCCGACCTGGCCCGCTTCGCCCTGATGGCCGTGCTGGTCGGCGCCTACTTCGCGCTCTGGCGCTACCGGCGGGACCGGAGCGGAGTCTTCGGTCGTGGGCTGCGTGCGGCCCGGCAGGGCGGGCTGCTGGGAGCGGCGGGCAGCGTGCTGGGGCTCGCCACCGGCGGCTGCACCGTCATGGGCTGCGGCGCCCCGGTGATCCCGGTGGTGGGCCTGGCCTTCGTCGGCCTGTCGAGCAGCACCCTGGCCTGGCTCGCCCACACCTCGACGATCGCCACCGCCGCCGTCCTCGCCGGGATGAGCCTGGGAGTGGCCGTGCTGGCGTGGCGGGCCGGCGCTAGCGACCCTTGAACTGAGGCTCGCGCTTCTCCACGAAGGCGCGCGCGGCCTCGCGGTGGTCCTCGGTCATCCCGGTGCGCGTGTGGTGCCAGGCCTCGAGGTCCAGCATCTCCTTGAGCGAGGCGCGCTCGGCCGCGTTCATGTTGCGCTTCATGTAGCGGAAGGCCACGCGAGGGCCGCGGGCGAGCCTCCCGGCCAGGGCCATCGTCTCCTCCTCGAGCCGCGCGTCCGGGACCACCCGGTTGACCAGCCCCAGGGCGAGGGCCTGCTGGGCGTCGAGGAGGTCCGCGGTGAAGTAGAGCTCGCGGGCCTTGGCGGTGCCGACCAGCTGGGTCAGGAAGTAGCTGCCGCCGAAGTCCCCGGAGTAGCCCACCCGGGCGAAGGCGGTGCCGAGCCGCGCGGTGTCCGAGGCGATGCGCAGGTCGCACGCCATCGCGAGCGAGAGCCCGGCGCCCGCGGCGGGGCCGCGCATCATGGCGATGGTGGGCTTCGGCATCTCGTGCAGCCACCGGGAGGTCTCCATGCGGCCGCGCAGCGCGTGGGCCTTCTCCTCCATGGTCTGCCCGCCCAGCTCGTTGCCCTCGGCCATCGCCTTCACGTCGCCGCCTGCGCAGAAGCCGCGCCCGGCGCCGGTGAGCACCACGACGCCCACCGCGGGGTCCTCGGCCAGGCGCGGCAGCGCCTCGAGCAGCGCGTCCAGCATCGGGCGCGACATCGCGTTGAGGCGGTCGGGCCGGTTGAGGGTGAGCACGGCTACTCCGTCCTTCACGGTCTCGAGCAGGTCGGTGGTCATCGGCGCGCCCCTCCTTGTCGGAGCCGGCGCGATTGTACCCCGGCCGCCGGGCGCGGTACCCTCCGATCGGGATGCGCCCGGTCGCCCTCGCGGTGGCATGGCTGCTGGCGGCCGCCTCCGTCGCCGCGGCGGAGCGGCCGCTCGCCACCCACACGCTCGAGGTGGACGGGCTCACCCGCACCTACCACGTGTACGTGCCGCCCGGCCTCGGCGCAACGCCGGCGCCGCTGGTGCTGGTCTTCCACGGCGGCGGCAGCGACGGACCCGCCACCGAGCGGCTCACCCGCTTCACCGCGCTCGCCGATCGGGAGGGCTTCGTGGTGGTGCTGCCGGACGGGGTGGGCCGCAACTGGAACGACGGGCGCGAGATCGCGCGCTCGCGGGCGCACCGCGAACGCGTGGACGACGTGGCGTTCGTCGCCGCGCTGCTCGACGCGGTGGGCCGGCGACGCGCCATCGATCCGCGGCGCGTCTACGCCACCGGCATCTCGAACGGCGGCATCTTCTCGCACTACCTGGCCGCGCGTCTCGCGGGACGCATCGTCGCGATCGCGCCGGTGGTGGGCGGCATCGCCGATCCGCCCGATGGCTGGCTGCGCCCGCAGCGCCCGGTGTCGGTGCTGATCCTGCAGGGCACGGCCGATCCCCTGGTGCCGTACCACGGCGGCCCGGTCGCCTTCGGGCGCGGCCGCATCATCGACACCGAGGAGGCGGCGCGCCGCTGGGCCGCGCTGAACGGGGCGGGCGCGCCGCGGGAGGAGGCCCTGCCCGCGGGCCCGGGCCGCTGCGGCGGGCGGCGCACCGTCTATCCGGACGGGCGCGACGGCACCGAGGTGGTCCTGGTGCGCCTCGACGGGGGTGGCCACGCGTGGCCGGGCGCCGCGCAGTACCTGCCCGCGCGCCTGATCGGCCCCGTGTGCCGGGACTTCGACGCGACCCGGGTGATCTGGGAGTTCTTCAAAGCCCACCCGCGCCCGGGTGGCCCCTGACCGCGGCGTCGGACTAGGGGCGGACCACCGGCTCGCGCGGCGCGGCCGGCGCGGGCCCCGCGCTGAACGGCCGGGGACGGAAGGCCGAGACGGGCAGGCCCATCTCGAGGATCCCGCGCTCGAGCCAGCGGTGGCGGTCGCCCATCACCGCGGCCGCGACGCGCCCCTTGCGCGCGTCGTCGTTGTGCCAGAGATCGTGGAAGAGACGGTGCACCTTCCGCCGCGTCCCCCGACAGAAGAGGTCGGCCAGCTCTCGGGCGCGGTCCGCCTCCGGGAAGCGCCCGTCCGCGAGCCGCGCGGCGTGCGCCACGGTGGCGGCCATCGCGAACAGCTCCATCGCGATGTCCACGGTCCGGAACAGGAAGGCCTGACGCCGCTCCATGCCGGCCCGGAACACCACCATGCCGTGGAAGCTCGCCCGCGCCAGTCGCCGCGCGCTCCGCTCCACGAAGCGCAGGTGGCCGGCCAGCGGGCCGAACTCGCCGAAGCGGGCGCCCGCGGTCACCCCGCGCAGCCAGAGCCCGGGGTACCAGCGGGCGTAGAACGCGGCCACCCCGGGCAGCGTCGCCCGCTTCTCGGCCGCGGTGCGCCGCGCGTCGATGAGCGGGCCCGCCACCTCCAGGTGCCGGTCCACCGCCTCGCGGGCCATGAACAGGTGCATGATCTCGCTGGAGCCCTCGAAGATCAGGTTGATGCGCAGGTCGCGCAGCATGCGCTCGACGCCGATCGGCGCCTCGCCGCGCCCGGCCAGCGAGCCCTCGGTCTCGTAGCCGCGCCCGCCGCGGATCTGCAGGGTCTGGTCGGCCAGCTCCCAGGCCCGCGCGGTGTTCCACTCCTTGGCCGCGGCCGCCTCCAGCCGGATGTCGTACCCGCCGCGGTCGGCCAGCTCGGCCGCGAGCGTGGCCACCGAGTCCATGGCGAACGCGGTGGCCGCCATGTCGCCGATGCGGGTGCCGATCGCCTCGTGCTTCCAGATGGGGGCGCCCCACTGCACGCGGGCGGCGGCCCAGCCGCGGACGATCTCGAGGCAGCGCTTGGCCGCGCCCGCGCACACCGCGGGCAGGGTGAGCCGCCCGGTGTTGAGCGTGGCGAGCGCGATCTTGAGCCCCTGCCCCTCGCGGCCGATGAGGTTCTCGCGGGGGACCCGCACGTCGCGGAACGAGATCACCCCGTTGGCCAGCGCGCGCAGGCCCATGAAGTGGCAGCGGTACTCGACGGTGACGCCTTCCCACGCGGTCTCCACCACGAAGGCACTGATGCGGCCGGTCTGGGGGTCGCGGGCCATCACCACCAGCAGCTCGGCGAGCGTGCCGTTGGTGCACCAGAGCTTCTCGCCGTTCAGGACGAAGTGATCGCCCCGGGGCTCGGCGGTGGTGGAGAGGCTGGCCGGATCCGAGCCGACCCCGGGCTCGGTCAGGGCGAAGGCGGAGATGGCCCCCGCCGCGCAGCGCGGCAGGTACTTCGCCTTCTGCTCGACGGTGCCGAAGAGCTTGAGCGGCTGGGGCACCCCGATCGACTGGTGCGCGGAGAGCACCGCGGCCACGTTGCCGTCGTAGCTGCCGACCAGCTCCATGGCCCGGCAGTACTCGGAGACCGTGAACCCGAGCCCGCCGTACTCCCGCGGGATCTTCATCCCGAACGCGCCCAGGCGGCGCAGCCCGTCGAGCACCTCCGGCGGGTACTCGCCCTCGCGGTCGATCGCGGCCGGATCCACCTGCTCGCGCAGGAACGCGCGCAGGTCGTCCATGAAGCGGGTGAACTCGGGCCGGTCGGTGCTCCGGAGGGGAAAGGGGTGGATCAGGTCCAGGGACAGCCGGCCCAGGAAGAGGTCGCGCAGGAAGCCCCGGCCCTCCCAGGCCTCCGGGCGGGCCTGCTCGGCCACCCGCCGCGACTCTTCACTGCTGCTCACCCGTGCGTCGGTCATCGCGTGCACCTCCACTGCTCTCGATTCTAGCGGATCGGCGAGGCCGGGGGTATGCTCGCGTCCGCGTGCGGCGGCTTCGCGCGCGCGGAAAGGAGATCGCCATTTCCACCGACCCGATCGAGCAGCGTGTCCGCGAGGTGCTGGCCGGCCTCGCGATGCCCCACGAGATGGTCGAGATCGACCCGCAGTACGCCGACACCGCCGCCTTCTGCGCGCAGTACGGCTATCCGATGGAGCAGTCGGCCAACACCATCATCGTGGGGTCGAAGAAGGAGCCGAAGCGCTACTGCGCCTGCGTGGTGCGCGCCACCCGCCGCGTGGACGTCAACCACGCGGTGCGGAAGCTGCTGGGGGTCTCGCGCCTGTCCTTCGCGGATCCGGAGGAGACCCGCGCGCTGACCGGCATGATGCTGGGCGGCGTCACCGTGTTCGCGCTGCCGCCCGATCTACCCATCTACGTCGACGGCGGGCTCATGGACCTGCCGTGGATCATCCTCGGCGGCGGCAGCCGCTCGCTCAAGGTGAAGATCTCCCCCGACGTGTTCCGGGTGCTCCCCGGGGCCACCGTGGTCCCGGACCTGGTCACCGCCGCCCCCGCCGGATGGCCCGCGTGAGCGACGACGTCCCCCGGGACGCGACCGCGGCCACCCGGGCCCGCCAGCAGGCCGCGCGGGAGGCGCTGCCCTTCGCCGACGCGCAGGACTTCGCGGACGCCGCGCGCGGCTTCGTGGCCAGCCTGCCCGAGGTGGTGATCCGGAACGCCCAGGGCCGGGTGGTGTGGAGCCTGCGCGAGTACGCGTTCCTGGAGCCCGCGGAGGCGCCGCCCACCGTGAACCCGAGCCTCTGGCGGCAGGCGCGGCTCAACATGCACCACGGCCTCTTCCGGGTCACGGACGGGATCTACCAGGTGCGCGGCTTCGACATCTCGAACATGACGCTCATCGAGGGCGAGCGCGGGGTGATCGTCGTCGATCCGCTCATCTCGACGGAAGTGGCCGCCGCCGCCCTCGCGCTCTATCGCGCCCACCGCGGCGACCGGCCGGTGACCGCGGTGATCTACAGCCACAGCCACACCGATCACTACGGCGGCGTGCGCGGCGTGCTGGACGAAGCGCGCGTCGCCTCCGGCGAGGTGCCGGTGGTGGCGCCCGCGCGCTTCATGGAGGAGGTGGTGTCGGAGGCGGTCCTGGCCGGGACCGCGATGGTGCGCCGCGGCCAGTTCCAGTTCGGCCCCACCCTGCCCCGCGGCCCGCGCGGGCAGGTGGACGCGGGCCTCGGCAAGACGACCTCGCGCGGCACCGTGACGCTCATCCCGCCGACCCTCACCATCGCGGCCGCGCTCGAGGCGCACCGCCTGGACGGCGTCGAGATCGTCTTCCAGCTCACCCCGGAGACGGAGGCGCCGGCCGAGATGCACATGTTCCACCCGGCGCGGCGCGCCCTGAACCTGGCCGAGAACGCCACCCACCACCTGCACAACCTCTACCCGATCCGCGGGGCGCAGGTCCGGGACGCGAACGCGTGGGCCAAGTACCTCGACGAGGCGCGCGACCGCTTCGGCCGCGAGGCCCTGGTGGCCTTCGCCCAGCACCACTGGCCGGTGTGGGGCACCGAGCGCGTGCTCGACTTCCTGGCCGCCCAGCGCGACCTCTACAAGTTCCTGCACGACCAGACGGTGCGGCTCATGAACCACGGCTTCAAGCCGGCCGAGATCGCGGAGCGGTTGACCCTGCCCCGCGGGCTCGCGGCGACCTGGCACGTGCGCGGCTACTACGGCACGCTCTCCCACAACAGCAAGAGCGTCTACCAGCGCTACCTCGGCTGGTACGACGGCAACCCCGCAAACCTCGATCCCCTGCCGCCGGTCGAGCGCGGGCGGAAGTACGTCGAGTACATGGGCGGCGCCGCCGCCGCGCGGGCGCGGGCGCGCGAGGACTACGCGCGCGGCGAGTACCGCTTCGTGGCCGAGGCCATGAGCCACCTGGTGTTCGCGGATCCGGCCGACGTGGACGCGCGCCGCCTGGGGGCCGACGCGCTCGAGCAGATGGGCTACGCGGCGGAGTCCGCCATCTGGCGGAACGCCTATCTCCAGGGCGCGCGCGAGCTGCGCGAGGGGCGGCCCGACACCACGGCGCGGGCCCCGGTGAGCCCGGATCTGGTGCGGGCCATGACCCTCGACCTGTTCTTCGACTACCTGGCCGCGCGGCTCGACGGCGAGCGCGCGGAGGGCGTGCGCTTCACGCTGAACTGGGTGTTCCCGGACCTCGGTCGGCGGTACGCCCTCACGCTGCAGAACTGCGCGCTGACCTACCTGGCGGACCGGGAGGCCGACCGGGCGGACGCCACCATCACCCTGAACCGGCCGGTGCTGGACCGGCTGGTGCTGCGCGAGCTCACCATCGAGGCCGCGCGGGCCGAGGGCGCGGTGACCATCGCGGGCGACCCGCAGCCGGTGATCCGCCTCTTCGGCCTGCTCGACGACTTCCCGCTGATGTTCGACGTGATCGAGCCGCGCCGCTGAGCGCCGGCCGTCACTCCCGCAGGGCCCCCGCCAGGAGTCCGCGCACCAGGTAGCGCTGGAAAGCCACCACGATCAGGACCGGGGGCAGGCTCGCGAGCAGCGACGCGGCCGCGATGTCGCCCCACGGCACCTCGAACACCCCGGGGAAGAGCGCCAGCGCTACCGGCACCGTGCGGCTCGCCTCGGTGGCGGTGAAGCTGTAGGCGAACAGGAACTCGTTCCAGGAGAAGAGGAACGCGAGCAGCGCGGCGGAGGCGGCCCCCGGCGCCACCAGGGGCAGCACCACCCAGCGCAGGATCGCGATCCGGTCGGCCCCGTCGGTGGCCGCCGCCTCCTCGAGGGCGCACGGGATCTCCCGGATGAACCCGGCGAGCAGCCAGATCACGAGCGGCAGGGCGAAGGAGGCGTTGGCGAGGATCAGCGCGAGCCACGTGTCGCGCAGACCCAGGGCCCGCATCAGGAGGTAGAGCGGGCTCACCGTCGCGATCTGGGGAAACGCGGTGGCCGCGATCATCGCGAGCAGGATCGGGCCGCGCCCGGGCACCGGCAGGCGGGCCAGGGCGTAGCCGGCGAGGGCACCCAGCCCGACCGCGAGCGCGGTGCTGATGACCGCGACGCCCAGGCTGTTGAGCAGCGCCCGCGGCATCAGGCTCTTGGCGAACACCGCCTGGTAGTGCACGCCGGTGAGCCGGCTCGGCAGCAGCGAGGCGAGCGGCAGCAGCTCCGCGTCCGGCCGCACCGAGGTGAGCGCCTGCCAGAAGAACGGGGTGGCGTAGAGGGCGAGCGCGAGCAGCACCAGCGCGTCGCGCAGGCGCCCGCCCCTCACGCGGCCGACTCCTGCCGGTCGATCAGCCGCAGATAGATCACCGCGACCAGCATCACCAGCACGAACACCACCACCCCGATCGCGGAGCCGAAGCCGACCTGCAGCGTCTGGAAGAGCGCGCGGTAGGCGTACACGGTCAGGGTCTCGGTGGAACCCGCGGGGCCGCCGCCGGTGAGCACGAACATGATGTCGAAGGCCCGCAGCGCGTCGAGGGTGCGGAAGAGCAGGGCCACCAGGAGGATCGGCCGCACCAGCGGCCAGGTGATGCGGGCGAACGCCTGCACCCCCGCGGCCCCGTCGACCTCGGCCGCCTCGTAGAGATCGGCGGGAATCGTGAGCAGGCGCGCGTAGCAGAGCAGGGCCACGAAGGGAGTGGTGCGCCAGACGTCGGCCAGGATCAGCGACGGCAGCGCGAGGGCGGGATCGCCGAGCCAGTTGATCGCGCGGTGGCCGAGCACGAAGTTCACGAGCCCGCCCGCGGGATGGTAGAGCCACTCGAACATCTTGGCCGTCACCACCGACGGCAGCGCCCACGCCAGCAGCAGGAGCGCGACCGCGACCCGCCGGCCCCGCTGCTGGCCGCGGAGGGCCAGGGCCATGCCGAGCCCGAGGATCGACTCGAGCGCGACCGACGCCACCGTGAAGAGCCCGGTGACGGCCGCCGCGTTCCAGAAGCGGCTGTCCACGGTGAGGAACGCGTAGTGGCTGACCCCCGCCCAGCGGGCGATGCCGAAGACGGGCACGCGGTACTGGAGCGAGAGCCAGATCACCCAGAGCGCGGGATAGACGGTGAGCGCGCCCAGCAGCAGGAGCGCGGGCGAGAGCAGCAGCCAGCCGAGGCGCCGGTCCGTCACGTCAGTGTCCGAGCGCCTGCTCGAGGTGCCGCACCTGGGCGATCCCGTCGCGGATCGCGCGGGCCGGCGACTTGCGACCGACCAGCACCGCGGAGAACTCGGGCTGCAGCGTGGTGGAGAGCATCAGGTAGTACGGGGTGATGGGCCGCGGGTGCCCGCGTTGGATGAGGGGCAGCAGGGCGGGCAGCGTCGGATCGCGCGCCACCAGCCGCGGATCGCGGTAGAGCGCGGGCCGCGACGGCCGGAGCGCGGCGCCCTCCGTCATCGCGCGCTGGGCCTCCTCGCTGGTGAGGAAGCGCACCAGCGCGGTCGCCAGCTCCGCGTGGCGGGTGCGCGCGCTCACCGCGAGGTGCGCGCCGCCGGTGGCCGCCGCGCCCACCGGCCCGTGGGCGAGCCGCGGCATCGGCGCCACCCCCACCCGGCCCCGCACGCGCGAGTCGGGCAGCTCGAAGAGGTCCAGCGCGTAGGGCCAGCCCCGGAGGAAGATGGCGCGCCCGTCGCCGAAGGGCCGCCGGGTCAGCTCCTCGTCGGCCGCGGTGACCCACGCCGGGCTCACCCCGCTCTCGATGAGCCCGCGCAGGGCGGCCAGCGCCTCCTCCGCGCGCTCCGGCTCCGGGAACGGGTGACCGCGCTCGTCGATCACGCGGGTGCCGTTGGCCCAGAGCGCCTCCAGCACGTTCACGATGCCCCCCTCGTACTGCTTGCCCTGCCAGAGGTAGCCGTCGAGTTGCGGGTCGCGCTCGCCGGCCTGGATCAGCCGCACCTGCCGCGTCAGCGCGTCGTAGGACTCGGGCGGGTCGAGGCCGTACTTCGCGAGCAGGTCCTTCCGGTAGTAGAGGAGGCCGACGTTCATGAACCACGGCAAGGCCCAGAGGCGGCCGTCCTGCGTCGCGGGCTCGATGGCGGAGGCGAAGTGGGCGTCGCGCTCGGCGGCCGGCACGCGATCGGTCAGGTCGAGGATCCAGCCGGCGCGGGCGAACTCGGGCACCCAGATCACGTCCAGCATCATCACGTCGAACGGCGGGCTGCCGCCCTCGAGGTTGATCACGTAGAACTGGTGCTGCTCGTCCGAGGACCACGTGAGCGACTCGGCCTGCACCCGCACGCCGGGGTGCTCCGCCTCGAAGCGCCGCAAGAGCCCCGGGACCGGGTCGGCGGGGCCGAGGATCTTGGCGTGCTTGAAGACGAGCGTGATCGGCCCCGCGCCGGGCGGCGTCCGGCCGCAGCCGGCGGGGGACAGCGCGAGGAGCAGGCCCAGCAGGAGGAGGGCGGCGCGCGCCGGGCGGAGCGCCATGGGGCGGGCCGGCTAGCCGCCGCGGAGCAGATCGCGCAGGGCGCCGCCCTCCGCCTTGAACCAGTCGAACAGGATCGAGACGTCCCAGCCTATGCAGAAGTGCCGCACGCCCGGATCGAGATAGGCCTGGGCCTCCCGGGGATGGGAGATCTCCGCGCGGGGGGCGATGCCCATGCGGAGCGCGGTCCGGATCACGTGGCGCTCGGCCTCCACCACCCGCGGGTGGTTCCACCGCCCGGCGAGACCGATGCTCATCGAGTAGTCGGCGGGCCCGAACTGCACCATGTCCACGCCCTTCACGGAGAGCAGCGCCTCCAGGTTCTGCACCGCGGAGTCCTTCTCGATCATGATCGCGACCACCGCGTCGTCGAGGGCGGCCACGAAGGCGGGCGAGCCCACTTCCATCACGTAGCCCACGTCGCGGCGCATGCCGACGCCGTGGAGCCCGCCCGCCGGCGGGGCCTCGGCGCGCACGCTCCGCACGCACTCCCGGACGTCGTCGGGCGTGCGCGGATCCGCGAAGAGCAGGTTCTGGATCCCGGCCCCGATCGCGCGGACCGCGAGGTAGGTGCGCGGCTGCTGCTCCACCTTGAACATCGCCGACATGTGATCGAAGGTGTCCACCGCCCGCGCGAGGTTCTCGAGGGCGAACAGGTCGTAGGGCGCGTACTCGCCCACGAACTCCACGTAGTCGAAGCAGCCCGCGTGGCCGGCCAGCTCCACCACCGCGGGCCACGCGGAGTGGATGTGGGTGCCCAGCGACGGCTCGCCGGCCCGCAGTCGCTCCCGCAACCGGTTGCGTCGCATGCGCCGAGTCTAGGGGGGCGGGTGCGCCCCGTCAATCCGCGCTATACTCGGCCGCGTGCGCGACGCTGCCGGCCCGCTGTCCGATCTGCTGATCGTCGATCTCACGCGCGTGCTCGCCGGCCCCTACGGCACGCGGCTCCTCGCGGACCTGGGCGCGCGGGTCATCAAGATCGAGCGGCCGATCGACGGCGACGACATGCGCAAGAACCACCTGCAGCTCGAGCCGGGTCGCACCGACCAGTCGACGTACTTCATCCGCATCAACGCGGGCAAGGAGAGCGTGGCGGTCGACCTTGGACATCCGCAGGGACGCCAGGTGGTCGTCGACCTCTGCCGCGTGGCCGACGTGTTCGTGGAGAACTTCGCGCCCGGCGTGGTGGACCGGCTCGGCCTCGGGTACGCGGAGATGGCCGCGGTCAAGCCCGACCTGATCTACTGCTCGATCTCCGGCTTCGGCCAGACCGGCCCCTGGCGCGAGCGGCCCGCCTTCGCCCACATCGTGAACGCGGCCTCCGGCATGATGTTCCTCGAGCAGGGCGAGCTCGACGCCCCGCGCGCCTCCAACCTGCAGGCCGCCGACGTGCTGGCGGGCACCCACGCCTTCGGGGCCATCCTCGCCGCCCTGCGCCGGCGCGACCGGACCGGCCGGGGCGCGTACCTGGACGTGTCGATGCTGGAGGCCCTGATCGCGGCCGACGACGTCTCGTACGCCGCGGTGCTGAACGGCGGCGAGGCCCAGGGCGCCCCGCGCCCGGCGATGGGCGTCTACGCGGTGGGCGATCGGCACCTCGCGCTGCAGACCGGCGGCGCCGCCGCGCTCTGGCCCCGCCTGCTCGAGATGCTGGGCCGCCCCGGGCTGGCCCAGGACCCGCGCTTCGTCACGCCCGACCAGCGGCGGCGCAACTGGCCGGCGCTGCGCGACATCATCGGCGAGTGGCTGGGCCGTTTCGCCACCGTGGAGGACGCGCTCGAGGCGCTGCGCGCGGCGCGCATTCCGGCCGCCCCGGTGCTCACGCCCCGCGAGGTGGTGGAGCACCCGCACCTGGCCGCGCGCGGCGCGTTTCCCACCGTGGAGCATCCCACCCGGGGCCCGGTGCGGGTCACCGCGACCCCGTTCCAGATCGACGGGCGACCGATCACCCCGGCCGGTCCGGCCCCCTACCGGGTCGGCGAGCACACCCGCGCGGTCCTGAGCGAGCTGCTCGGCTACAAGGATCGCGACATCGACGAGCTGGCCCAGGCGGGCGCCATCGAGGCGCCCTGACCGGGCTCAGGAGACAGACATGGCGGCGATTCCGATGACCGGCGGCCAGGCGCTGGTGCGGTCCCTCTACCAGGAAGGCGTGCGGGTGGTCTTCGGTCTGCCCGGCGTGCAGCTCTACGGGGTGATGGCCGCCCTGCGGGACGAGCCGCGCATCCGCTTCATCAACACGCGCCACGAGCAGGCCACCAGCTTCATGGCCGACGGCTACGCGCGCGCGGGCGGCTCGTTCGGCACCGCGCTGGTCGTGCCCGGGCCCGGCCTGCTGAACGCCATGTCCGGGCTCAGCACCGCGTACTCCGCCTCCTCCCCGGTGCTGATGATCTCGGGCCAGATCCCCCGCGACAGCATCGGCAAGGACATCGGGCTCCTGCACGAGGTGAACGACCAGCAGGAGTGCATCCGCCCGGTGACCAAGTGGCGCCGGCGCGTGCTGCAGGTGGCCGAGGTGCCGGCGGCGGTGCGGGAGGCGGTGATCCAGCTCCGGAGCGGTCGTCCGCGGCCGGTGGAGATCGAGATGCCGCCGGAGACCATGGAGGACGAGGGGATGGTGGAGCTGCTCCCGCCCGCCGAGGTGCGGCCGGAGGTGCCGTCGGGCCGCGATCTCGACCGCGCAGTGGAGCTCTTGCTGGCCGCGCGGAGGCCGCTGATCTACGCGGGCGGCGGCGTGCACCTCTCGGGCGCCCACGAGGCGCTCGCTCACGTCGCCGAGCACCTGCAGGCCGGGGTGGCCCAGTCGCCCGAGGGCAAGGGCGCGGTCAGCGACCACAACCCGCTGTCGCTCGGCGCCGCGCTCTGGCGGGACTCCGCGCTGCGCGCGCACATCCAGGAGGCCGACGTGGTGCTGGCGGTGGGCAGCCGCCTCGCGCTCGTCACCTTCAAGCCCGGCACCCGCATCGTGCAGATCGACGCCGACCCGCAGGAGATCGGGCGCAGCCACAAGGAGACGCTCGGGCTGGTGGGCGACGCGCGCGCCACCCTCGAGGCGCTGCTGGATCGCCTGCGCGCCGCCTCCCCGCCCCGGCCGTCGCGCAAGGCCGAGCACGAGGCGCTGCGCGCGGCAATCGCGGCGGAGAACACGATGGAGCCCAACGCCTCCATCATCAAGTCGCTGCGGGCGGGCGCGCCCGAGAACACCATCCTGGTCGCGGGCATGACCCAGATCGGCTACTACTCCCGGCCGTTCTGGCCGGTCTACGAGCCGCGCACGTACCTGTCGTCCTCGTACTCGGGCAACCTCGGCTACGCCTACCCGGTCGCGCTCGGGGCGAAGGTGGCGCGGCCCGACCGGCCGGTGGTCTCGGTCTCGGGCGACGGCGGCTTCCTCTTCAACGCCCAGGAGCTCGCGACCGCGGCGCGCCACCGGATCAACGTGGTGGCGGTGGTGTTCAACGACGACTCGTACGGCAACGTGGCCCGCGATCTCGACGAGTCCTGGGGCGGACAGTACGGGGCCGAGCTGCAGAACCCCGACTTCATGAAGCTCGCGGAGGCGTTCGGGGTGGTGGGCATGCGGGCCAAGGAGCCAGCCGAGGTGGGCCGCCTGGTGCGCGAGGCGATCGAGCTGGATCGGCCGGTGCTGGTGGAGGTGCCGGTGGGGCGCATGAATCGTCCCGCGTTCTTCAGTCCGCCGCGCAAACCGGTGAAGCAGCCGCGCTAGAGCGGCGAGGGGGAGACGGGATGGCGGCGCCGGCGGCGATCGAGCGCGGCCCGGCGGAGCGGCTGCAGTTCCTGGATGCGGTGCGGGGCGCGGCCCTGCTGCTGATGATCGTCAACCACACCGGTCGCTGGTGGCAGGACGGCGTCATGGGCTGGCCGCGCTACAACCTCATATACGCCAGCATGGCGGTCGGGGCGCCGCTCTTCCTGTTCCTGGTGGGCTTCTGCCTGCCGCTGTCCTTCGCGCGCCGGTCGGACGCGCCCCGGGTCGGGGTGGCGGCCAAGTTCCTCTCGCGGGGCCTGCGCCTGGTCCTCGCCTCCTGGCTGCTCAACTTCCTCATCTTCCGCGACGAGCCGTTCTGGGAGGGCGGTGTCCTGCAGACGATCGGGCTCGGGATCATTCTCAGCCTGCCCCCGCTGCTGGTCATGCACCGGCGCGGCGTGCCCGCCGCGCTGATCGCGATCGCGGTCGCCGCGTACGTGCTCTTCTCCGTCTCCTACGAGCGCGTCCTCGCGTGGGCGCCCGCCCACCCGGTGATCGGACGCATCTTCCTGTTCGAGTTCGCGCCGTGGCCCTGGGTGTCGCTGGTGTGGATCGGCCTCGCGCTGGGCTGGGCGTGGGCCCGGCTGCCGAGCCAGGCCGAGCGGGCGCGCTATCTCGCGATCATGAGCGCGGTGGGCGTGCTGTGCCTCGTCGCGTTCGCGGCCTGGGACTGGGCGCACGGCACCCCGCCGCACCTGTCGCTGTCGTTCAAGCGCGACTTCATCGTGAACAACCACTGGATCGCCCGCGGGGTCACCTGCCTGCTCTGCTTCGGATCCGTGTTCAGCCTGCTCGGGCTCGCCTACTGGCTGGTCGAGGTGCGCCGGCTGCCGGTGGGCTGGCTGGTCATCATGGGGCGGACCTCCCTGATGATCTACTTCATCCACCACGTGTTCGTGTACACGCTGGTCAACCAGTGGCTCGGCTGGAAGCTCAACACCTGGCTCTGGTACTGGCTCGCCAACGCGGCGCTCGCGCTCCTGCTCGTCGGGCTCGGATGGCTGTGGCTCGAGATCCGTGCGCTCGCCGCGCGCCGCCGCCTGCAAACCGCCTGAGTCGGCTACTCATTTCCGGCCCCGCGCGCTGACGATTTCCGCGCGGCTCGACGCGGATCCGGCCGCCAACCGATTGATTCGACGTGTGATCGGGCCCTGGCCCGCGTCTTGCTGCGCCCAAGGCGTCATGGCTTCTCCGGGAGAGCGGCCGCGCGTGCTCGTCGTCGACGACGAGAGCGTCATCGCGCAGCTCATCGCCGACATGCTGGGCGGCGAGGGCTACGACGTCGACACCGCCCCGAACGGCCGGGTAGCCCTGGCGCGGCTGGGCGAGCGGCGCTACGACGTGGTGCTGAGCGACCTGCGCATGCCGGAGCTCGACGGCCTCGGGCTCTTCCGCGAGATCGAGTCGCGTCATCCCGACCTGCTCTGCCACTTCATGTTCATCACCGGCACCTCGGAGCACGCCGACTACCAGGGCTTCATCGAGGCCGTGAAGGTCCCGGTGTTGACGAAGCCATTCGACATGCTCGAGCTGTTCCGCCTCGTTCAGGAGCTGGCCGCCGGACAGCCCCTCGCCCCGGGCCCGTCCGCGGCCTGACGGCGTCCCGGCGCTGACGACCCGACCGCTCGCCCGCTCCCGGAAAGCCGCACGAATCCCGCCGGTTAGCCTCCGCACCGCATGGCATGCCCCATGCTCCCCGAAACCCTGGCGGCCGGCACCAAGCCCGCCGCCGAGGAGCCCGGAGAAACCATGCAGAAGGCACTGGCCATGTGGATCCTGCTCGCCGCGAGCGGCGGCGCGCAGCCGGAAGTGGGACCGACCCAGGTGGTGCAGGCGGCCACCGAGCAAGTCTTGCAGGTCGTCCAGGACGTGGATCTCGCCGCACCCCCCGTACAGGAAAAGCGCCGCCGCGAGCTGCAGCGGATCGCGGACCGGCTCTTCGACTTTCCCGAGATGGCCCGCCGCGCGCTCGCGGTGCACTGGCGGGATCGCACCGTGCAGGAGCAGAACGAGTTCGTGAACGTGTTCAAGGCGCTGCTCGGCCGCGCGTATCTGGGCAAGCTCGAGGGCTACGCCGGCGAGCAGGTCGTGTATCTCGGCCAGAGCGTGGACGGCGAGTTCGCCACCGTCCGGTCCAAGATCGTGACCAGCCGGGGCGCCGAGATCCCGGTGGACTATCGCCTCCACGTCGTCGGCTCGCGGTGGCAGGTGTACGACGTGGTCGTCCAGGGCGTCAGCTTCGTCGGCAACTATCGCGGGCAGTTCGACAAGATCATCCGCACCTCGTCCTACGCGCAGCTCATGCGCGACCTGCGCGCCAGGTACGCGCAGGCTCCCAGCCGCCCGATGGCCGGCTCCCCGCCGGCCGCGAGCGCGCCGGCCTCCGCCACGGTGACCCCGACCGCGGCGCCCGCCAAGGCCGAAGAGTAGGGCCTCGCACGCCGGGGAGCGCGGGCTTCGCCCCCGCCTCCCCGGCGCCGCATCTCGCTCCCCGCCCCCGCACTCGCCGTCCACCGCTCCTCCCACTCCTCGCCCGCGGCCCGACCGCCCCGCGCACGCGCGCGCTCCACCGGCGCCCGCGCCTTTGCCTGCCCGGCGCAGGCGCCTCTGATAGACTCGGCGCCGGTCGATCGCCGTGCCAACCCCACGAGGAGCCTGACATGCCCCGATTGACGACGATGCTGGCCTGGTTGCTGGCGGCGGCCCTGCTCACCGGATGCACGCGCACCAAGGAAGACATCGTGGCGAAGGCCCGCGATGTCTCGACCCGCGCCGAGCTCGAGCGCGCGCTCGGCAAGCCGAGCGACATCACCAAGCTCGGCCCCGTCGAGCAGTGGACCTACAAGGCCTCCAACGGCAACGTCGTGTTCCTGCTCGTGGGCGACACGGTCACGCTGCAGGCCGCCGGCGCCGGAGGCGATGACACCAAGGGCAAGAAGTAGGAGGAGCCATCGTGAGTGACACCCGTCATGAGCACCTCGTCCAGCGACTGGAGCGTCTGGAGCGGGAGAACCGGCGCCTGAAGCGACTCGGCGCGGCGGCCCTGATCGGCCTCGCCGCCCTCACCGTCGTGGGGCAGGCCGCGCCCGTCCCGGTCGCCAACACCATCGAGGCGGAGCGGTTCGTGCTCCGCGACGGCGCCGGCCTGGTGCGGGCCACCCTCGGCCTGCGCCCCGACGGCACCGCGGCGCTCGCCCTCGCCGACGACACCCAGCAGGAGCGGGCGGTGGTCGCGGTGACCGCGCAGGGGCTCGCCGCCGTCCAGCTCGCCGAGCGGAGCGGCCACCAGCGGGCGGCGCTGGCGGTGCGCGACGACGGCTCGACCTCGCTGACGCTGCTGGACCAGGCGGACCGGCCGCGCGTCGAGCTCCGCGCGCAGGGCGACGGGCGCCCGACCGTGACCCTGTTCGACCAGACCGGCCGACCGCGCTCGCTGCTGGCCCTGACCGCCGAGGGGGCCAGCGGCCTCACGCTCTACGATCGCAACGGGCGGCGGCGGAGCGCGATGGGACTGGAGCCGAGCGGGGCGCCCGCGACGTGGCTCTACGACGGCGAGGGCAACGGGCGCGCGATGCTGGCGGTCGGATCCGACGGCCAGCCCGCGCTGACGCTGTCCGACGCCGGCGGCAAGGCGCGCATGTGGCTCAGAGTGACCGCCGACTACCACCTGCCGTTCCTGAGCCTGCACGATCGCGACGGCAAGCAGCGCATCGCGGTGCTCCTGCAGCAGGGCGGCACCCCCCAGATGGCCCTCGGAGACGCCAGCGAGCGGGTGATCTGGAAGGCGCCCTAGCGCCGCGATGCACGGCCCCAACCTGCTGGTGCTGCTGGGGGTGGGGTTCTATCTGCTCGCGAGCTTCCTCCTGTGGCAGCTGCTGCTGAACGAGCGCCTGCGGCCCGGACACCGGCCCCGCACGCCCGCGCCCCGGCGGTGGCCGATCCGCCTCGCCAAGGCCCTCGTGACCTTCCTGGGGGGCGCGGCGGCGGGCGCGGTCACCGTGCTGGCGGTCACGACGGTGGCGAACGCGGGGCAGCCGGGCACCCTGGCCGACCACGCGCTGCTGGCAGTCTGGGCGGTCGGCTCCGTGCTCGCGATGCTCTTCATCGGCCGCGCGCCCCTGATCCGGCGCGGGGTGTCCCGCACCTGCCTCGCCCTCGGCGTGCAGGGAGTCGCGCTCCCGCTCGCCACCCTGCTGTCGTTCGTGGTGGCGGGCGCCCGGCTCTCCTCCGCCGGGGCCGGGGGGGAGCGCTCGGTCACCGTGCTGGGGGTGCGGCTCGTCGCACACCTGCCCGCGGTGTGGATCGGCCTCGTCGGATTCTTCGTGGGCCTGGCGCTCGTCTACGTGGGCGACCGCGCCCGGCGCGGCGTGCTGCGCCGCCGCCGGCGTCCACGCCGCCGCTTCCGTTCCTCGCGCGCGGGCGTGCTCTCCACCCGCGCCCGCCAGCGCTAACCCGCCGCCACCCGCTCCAGACGCCGGAGGCGATCGCGCGCCTCCGCCAGCACCAGCGACACGTGCACCCGGCAGTGGTAGACGTCGCGCTGATGCTGTAGCGGCAGCCGGCGCGCCAGCTGCTCGAGCTGGGCGCGCAGCCCCTCGACCCGCGCGATCCCCGCCCGGAGCGCCGCCGGGTCGCTCGCGTCGATGATGGCCGCCTCCGCTTCCCGCAGCAGGGCGTAGTGCCGCTCGACGATGCGGTTGCCGCGCCACCGCAGCACCCAGGGCAGGATCTTGAACAGCGGCACCCAGACCGCGAGCAGCGGCAGCAGGATCACCCGGAGCTGGACCACCCAGCGGAGCGCCCAGTAGGGCAGCACCCGCGACAGGAACGACTCCCCGCTCTGGAGGAAGGAGTCGGCGGCGACGTGCAGCGGTAGGTCCACGCCCTCACGCGTGGGGAACGCGCGGGGCGGATCGAGCAGGCTGCCGGGGGCGTGGACGGCCCGCGCCACCGCCAGGACCTGCTCCACCACGCGCGGATGCAGCGTGGCGCGGCAGACCAGCAGCGCGGCGGGCGCCATCAGCGTCGTCTCCTCGCGCGGGAGATCGTTGCGAAGATCGAGCAGGCCCTCGGTGACCCGGATCGGCGAGAGGAACTGGAAGTTGCGCGCGAAGGCGTGCTCGCGGGTGAAGCTCAGGAGGCGCACGTCGGGCCGGCGCAGCAGCGCCGAGACGTGCTGGTCCCGGTAGGAGGAGATGAAGAAGCCCACGTCGAGGGTGCCCTCCTCGAGCCGCCGGCGCGTCTCGGCCGACGTCAGCCGCTCCACGTGGTCGCCGCTCGTCGGCAGCCCGAGCTGGCCGAGGAGCATGCGCGCCACCGCCTCGGTGCCGCTGCCCGGCGCGCCGATCGACACGCGCCGGGTGGCCAGCGAGGCGAGCCCGTCGGTCACGGCCGGCCCCCGGTAGAAGATCCAGAGCGGCTCCCGGTAGACCGCGGCCATGCCCCGCAGCCGTCCATCCGGGTCCGACACCAGCGGAGACGTCCCGCCCTGCACGAACGCGATGTCGACCCGGCCGGCGAGGAGCCGCTCCAGGTTCTCGAGGGAGCCCGCGGTCTCCTGCAGGTCCACGTCGAGCCCTTCCCGCCGGAGGAGCCGCTGGTACTCGCGGCCGAAGGCGTCGTACGAGCCGCCCGGCTGCCCGGTGGCCAGCGTGATGCGCCGCGGCGGAAATGGATCGACGTAGCGGACGCTCACCACCACGAGGGCGACGGTGAGGACCACCGCCGCGCCCACCAGGGCACGCCGGCTCTTCACCGCCTCGCGAACTCCTCCTCGATCGCGCGCACGCGCCCGGGATCCTGCAGGAGATCCACCGCCGAGAGCGCCATCAGCCGGGCCCCCGCGAGCAGGCCGCTCTGCGCGGCGGGCGCGGCGGCCGCGGCCGCGAACTCGCGGGTGTGGATCGCGGTGCCGAGCGGGGCGATCGCGATCCACGCGTGGATGGTCGGGGTCACCTGGCTCACGTTGCCGATGTCGGATGAGGCCAGGCGGTCGGGCGCCGCCGGCCCCTCCGCGAGACCGGCCGCCGCGAGGTTGGCCGCGAAGCAATCGAGCAGGCCCTGGTTGCGGCGGAGCGGCTCGTAGACGTCCGGGTGACGGGTGACGGTGAGCCCCACGCCGGCCGCGACCGCCGCGGCCTCGGCGCATGCGACCACGCGGGCATGCAGCGACCACATGGCCTCGAGGCTCGGTCCCCGGACGTTGAAGTCCGCCGCCGCGCGCTCGTGGATGATGTTGCCGGCGGCGCCGCCGTACGAGACGACCCCGTGGATCCGGCAGTCCGGCCGCATCTGCTGGCGCAGCATGGCGACGCTGTTGAACGTGCCGACGCAGGCGTCCAGGGCGTTGAGCCCTTCCCAGGGATCCGTGGAGGCGTGGGCGGCGCGGCCCGCCCACTCGAAGGAGACCCGGGCCACCCCGAGCAGGTCCTGATGCAGGAGCGTGCGATCGAAGCCGTGGATCATCATGGCCGCGTCCACGTCGCGGAAGACGCCCGCGTTCACCAGGCAGCCCTTGCCGCCCCCGCGCTCCTCCGCCGGCGTGCCGATCACCACGATGCGGCCGGCGGGCAGGCCGTCGCGCACCGCCATCAGGGCGGCGCCCGCCCCCGCGCCGGCGGCACCGATCACGTTGTGCCCGCAGGCGTGGCCCACACCCGGCAACGCGTCGTACTCGCACAGGATCGCCAGCGTCGGGCCGCCGATCCCGGTCTCGAGGGTGGCCCGGAAGGCGGTGGCCAGCCCGCCCACATGGGTCTCCACCCGGAAGCCCTGCGCGGCGAGGAAGCGCTGCAGCCGCTCGGCCGCGAACACCTCCTCGAAGGCCAGCTCCGGACGGGCGTGGATGTCGAGGGACAGCGCGGCGAGATCGTCACCGAGCCGGTCGACCGCCTCGACGACACGCTGCTTGAGGGGATCCATGGGCGCATCACGATACCATGACCCATGCGCACCCGAGCCGGCTGGCCCAGCCGCCTGGCCATGCTGCTCATCGTGGCGGTCGGGGTGTGGATCGGCGTGGAGATCTGGACCTGGCCGTCGGTGGGCCGGCTGGCCACCTCCCGGCCCCGCACGACCGCCTTCATCGAGCAGTACCGCGCCGAGCAGCGCGCGGCCGGACGCCCGGACCGGGTGGCCTGGACCTGGACGCCCTACGCGGCCATCTCGCCCGCGGTCAAGCGCGCGGTGCTGGTCGCCGAGGACGTCAACTTCTTCTCGCACCACGGGTTTGCCCTCGACGAGGTGCAGAACGCCCTGAGCGAGGCGCTCCGCGACGGCGAGATCCCGCGCGGGGCGTCCACGATCACCCAGCAGCTCGCCAAGAACCTCTGGCTCTCGCGCTCGCGCAATCCCCTGCGGAAGGCCAGGGAGGCGGTGCTGACGTGGCAGCTCGAGCGACGGCTCCCCAAGCGCCGGATCCTCGAGCTGTATCTGAACGTCGTCGAGTTCGGGCCCGGAATCTATGGGGTCGGCGCGGCCAGTCAGCACTACTTCGGCAAGCCGGCCTCCGAGCTGGACGACACCGAGGCCGCGCAGCTGGCCGCGGTGCTGCCGAACCCCGCCACGTGGCGCCCCGGCGCCGCCAGTCCGGCCTATCGCCGGCGGGTGGCGGCCATCCTGCGCCGGATGGACCGCGCCGGGTTCCTCTCGAAGCTGATCTGACTCAGAGCAGGGCGAGCAGGTCGGGCAGCGCGCGGAGGCGGTGGTCGCACCCGCCGAAATCCTGGTGCCGCGTGTGGTCGCACGGCACCACCGCGCACCGCATGCCCGCGGCCTTGGCCGCCAGCAAGCCGTTGCGCGAGTCCTCGACCACCAGGCAGCCGGCCGGCGGCGTGCCGAGCCGGCCGGCCGCCGCCAGGAAGACGTCCGGCGCGGGCTTGCCCCGCGCCACCTGGGTACCCGAGACCACCACGTCGAAGAGCGGCCGGAGCCCCAGCGCCGCCAGATTGGCGTCGATCACCCGCACCTCCGCGGAGGAGGCGAGGGCCATCCGGTAACCGGCCGCCCGGACCTGCTTCAGCACGTCGGGCACGCCGGGCATGGGGATCGGGCCCCGCGCGATCTGCTCGAGCATGCCCTCGACGTACCGGTCGGCCAGCGTCTCCGCCGACTCCGGCAACCGGTGGCGCTCGCGGAGGATCCGGCAGGATTCCAGCGTGGTCCGCCCCAGGAACTCCGCGTTTTCCGCCTCTCCGTACGGCAGCCCGTAGCACGCCATCACCCGGCGCAGGGCCTCGAACCCGAACGGCTCGGAGTCCACCAGCACCCCGTCCATGTCGAAGATCACCGCCTCCGGCTTCGGGGCCGCCGCGCCGTTACGCATCGCGTTGCTCATGCCGGCAGCATAGCAGAGTGGTCAGGGACCCGGCCCTGAGGTAGGCTCTACCGTCAAGGAGGAGAGCCCCATGTTCGGTCTGAGAAAGCGCAGCATGCCGTCGGCGGCAGAGGCACTACCCGGCCGCGCGGAACGAATGCCGGTCCCCGATGCCCACTTCGTCAACGGCGCACGGCTCGAGCCTCCCTTCCCCGCGGGCCTGGAGCGCGCGGTGTTCGGCATGGGCTGCTTCTGGGGCGCGGAGCGAAAGTTCTGGGAAGTCCCCGGCGTCTACACCACCGCGGTCGGCTACGCGGGCGGGCACACCCCGAACCCGACGTACGAGGAGGTCTGCAGCGGCGGCACCGGCCACGCCGAGGTGGTGCTGGTCGTGTTCGATCCCGCCAAGGTCTCCTACGAGAGCCTGCTGCGCGTGTTCTGGGAGAACCACGACCCGACCCAGGGCATGCGCCAGGGCAACGACGTCGGCACCCAGTACCGGTCGGCGATCTATTGCCATGGCGACGCCCAGCGGCGCGCGGCGCTGGCCTCCCGGCAGGCCTACCAGGCGGTGCTGACGAAGGCCGGCTACGGGCCCATCACCACCGAGATCCGCGAGGCGCCCGAGTTCTACTACGCCGAGGACTATCACCAGCAGTACCTGGCCAAGAATCCCTGGGGCTACTGCGGGATCGGGGGCACCGGCGTGGCGTGCCCCGCGGGGCTCGCGCAGCCGGCGACCGCGTCCTAGCCCACCCGGGCGGCATGGCCTCCCTCGCCCGCACCGCAACCGCGGCGCTGCTGGGGCTCGCGCTGGCGGGCTGCTCCATCGCGAGCAGCACCTCGGCCACAGCCCCCGCCGGCGTCACCCAGCAGCTCCTGATCCGCTCGCTCGAGCGCGCGCTGGTCGACATCGACCGGAGCAAGATCGGCTCCCGCCCGGTCGCGCTCGAGGTCACCGTCCACTCCGGCAACGAGGGCTTCGTGAAGGACTTCGCGACCACGTGGCTGAAAGCCCACGGGGTCCACGTGGTCACCGACCAGCCCGAGATGAAGCTCAAGCTGTTCGTGTCGGTCTACGGCACCGACCACGACCAGACCCTGATCGGCCTGCCCGCGTTTCAGGCCCCGGTGGTCAACGTGCCGGTGCCGGAGCTGGCGCTCTTCAAGTGGGTCCGGAACCGTGGCCAGGCCGAGCTGCGCCTCTGGGCGTTCGACCCGAAGAGCGACACGATCGTGGACGCCCCGAGCCCCGCGATCGGCCGGTCGAAGTACGATGACTTCACGGTCCTCCTGTTCTTCGGCTTCTCCCTGACGGACGTCAACAAGCGCGGCAACTAGCCCCAACCAAGCGAGGTGATCGCCATGCCCACCCTCCGACTCCTCGGGGGCCTCTGCCTGCTCGCCATCCTGGGCGCGGCCTGTGCCACGCCCGGCACCGACACGCTCGGCAAGATCCGGGAGAGCGGGCGCATCTCGCTCGGCTACCGGGACTCCTCGCGGCCGTTCTCCTACCTGGGCGACCGCGGTCAGCCCGTCGGCTACTCGATCGACCTCTGCACCCGCGTCGTCGACGAGGTGAAGACGGCCACCGGGCGCCGGGACCTCAAGATCGACTGGGTACGGGTGACGCCCGAGGACCGGATGGGCGCGGTCACCGGGGGCCGGATCGACCTCGAGTGCGGTTCCACCACTGCGAGCCTATCTCGGCAAGAACAGGTGGATTTCAGCTATCCAACCTTCGTCGACGGCGCCAGCCTGCTGGTCGCCGCCGATGCGAACGTGCGCACGGCCGCTGATCTGGCCGGCAAGCCCATCGCGGTGGTTCCCGGCACCACCACCCAGGGCGTGCTGACCGCGTGGCTCGCCAAGCAGGGCGTGACGGCCCAGGTGCTCCCGGTGCGGGAGCATGCCGAGGGCCTGGCCGCGGTGGCCGACGGCCGGGCGGTCGCCTATGCCTCGGACCGGACGATCCTGATCGGGCTGGGCCTCGCCTATCAGGGCTCCCGCCGGCTCCAGGTGCTGGACGACTTCCTCTCCTACGAGCCCTACGGCCTGATGATGCGCCGGCGCGACCTCGACTTCCGCCTCACCGTGAACCGGGCGCTGGCCGAGGTCTACCGGTCGGGGGAGATCGTCCGCATCTACGACCGGTGGTTCGGCAACTGGGGTCCGCCGAGCCGCCTGCTGGGGGCGATGTACCTGCTCAACAGCGTGCCCGAATGAGCGCGGCCTCCGGGGCGGGAGAAGCGCGGCCCCTCGACGGGCTGCTGGTCGTCGACCTGACCCGGGTCCTGGCCGGCCCCTACTGCACCCGCCTGCTGGCCGACCTGGGCGCCCGCGTCATCAAGATCGAGCGGCCGATCGAGGGCGACGAGATGCGCCGCAACCCCCACCAGATCGAGGCCGGGCGCGACGACCAGTCGACCTACTTCCAGCGGGTCAACGCGGGCAAGGAAAGCGTGGCCGTGGACCTGAGCCGGCCGGAGGGCCGGGAGATGGTGCTGGGGCTGGCTCGCCACGCCGACGTCTTCATCGAGAACTTCGCGCCCGGGGTGGTCGGCCGCCTCGGGCTCGACTATCCGGCGGTGCGCGCGGTCAAGCCCGACATCGTCTACTGCTCGATCTCGGGCTTCGGCCAGACCGGCCCGTGGCGGGAGCGCCCCGCCTTCGCCCACATCATCAACGCGGCCTCGGGGATGATGGCCCTGGAGCAGGGCGACGAGGCCGCGCCGCGCGCGTCCAACCTCCAGGCCGCCGACGTGCTGGCCGCCGCGCACGCGATGGGCGTGATCATGGCGGCGCTCTGGCGGCGAGCCCGCACCGGACAGGGCGCGCACCTGGACGTCTCGATGCTGGAGGCCCTGGTCGGCGCCGACAGCGTCACCTACGCCTCGGTCCTGAACGGCGGCGAGGAGCACGGCAACCCTCGTCCCGGCATGATCGTGCACCGGATCGGGGACCGCTACATGGCGATGCAGGTGGTGGGGGCGCCCCGGCTGTGGGAGCGCCTGCTCGCCCTGATGAAGCGGCCGGAGCTCGGCCAGGACCCGCGCTTCGCCACGTCGATCGCGCGCCGCAAGAACTGGAGAGCGCTGCGAGAGGTGATCGTCGAGTGGCTCGACACCTTCGCGTCGGCCGACGAGGCGCTGGCCGCGCTCACCGCGGCCCGGCTCCCCTGCGCCCCGGTGCTGCGGCCGGCGGAGGTCATCGCCCACGAGCACCTGGCGGTGCGCGCCTTCTTCCCGGTCCTGCCCCACCCGGCGCGGCCCGACCTGCGGGTGACCGCGAGCCCGTATCACATCGACGGCAAGCCCACGCACCCCCGCGGGCCGGCGGCCTACCGGGTGGGTGAGCACACCCGCGCGATCTTGCGGGATCTCCTGGGCTACAAGGACGACCGGATCGCGGAGCTGGTGGCGGGCGGCGTGGTGGACGGGCCGGCGTGAGCCAGCGGGAGGAGGCCCTCCGGCGCACCGAGAAGGAGATCCTGGCCGAGAAGGCGGCCACCCTCGGCCGCGCCGGCGAGCGTCTGGAAGCCGCGCTGGCCCTCGCGGCCCGGCTGCGGCTGGCGGTCGAGAGCGCGCGCGACGGCGCGGCGCGAGAGATCGCGCTGGCCGAGTATCGCGAGGCGCGCGCCCGCGCGCTCGACGCGCGACGGACGCTGATCATCCAGCGGGAGGCGATCGGCCTCCGCAATCATCGGATCCTCGACCAGCAATTTCCCGAGCCTCCGCGGCTCGGGTAGTTCTCCGCGCGACCAGGCATTTTTTTCCGCGAAGTGCCGAGCGCGTGACACAACGTTCTCGCCTGTCAGGAGTGTCAACTCGCTGATTCTCCGTCCGGTCGTCCGGTGGCCCGCGTCTTGCTCCCCTCCCGCTGCGTGAGGGAGCCAGCCATGAACAGGGCCATCGTGCTCGGCAGCGTTCTCGGCAGCACGCTTCTCCTGACCAGCGGGTTCGTGTGGCCGCCCGAGTACGCGGACGAGTCGCGCGCCGACGTGGCCACGTGCGTGCAGTACGCGCAGCAGACGTCGCCCACCTACTACGCGGAGGTCCGCGGCGTGGATCTCACCACCGGGCACGTCGACATCCGGCGCATCGGGGACGCCCGCGGCGAGCTGGCGTTCTCGAAGTGCCTGCTCGCGGTGCGGCAGTGGCGCCTGATCGAGCGCAACCTGCCGCCGCCGGTGCCCGAGCCGGAGCACGCGGAGCCGGCCACGATGGCGGGCGCCGCCGCGTCCTCCGTCGTCCGCTAGAGCGCGGGCCGCTCCGGCCGCGACAGCCGCCCTGGGCGGCGCGGGGGGCCTCCCCCCCTTCGCTCAGGCGCGAAGGGGCGTCAGGGCCGGCCAGTCGAAGGTGATGCCATGGCCCGGCCGGTCGGGGGCGACGGCCTGGCCCTCGCTGGTCACCAGGGGCTCGGCGATGTAGCGGTCCAGGCCGAAGCCGTGGGCTTCCAGATACGACCGGTTGGGGACGGCGGCCAGGCAGTGGACGGTGAGATCGTGGGCGCCGTGAGACGTGACCGGCAGGTTGAACGACTCGGCCAGGTGGCAGATCTTCATGAACACGGTGATCCCGCCGCAGTTGGTGACGTCCGGCTCCGGAAACGTCACCCCGCCCGCCGCGATGAGCGCGCGGAACTCGTGCAGCGTGTGGAGGTTCTCCCCCGCCGCCACCGGCAGGCCGCCCTCGCGCACGATGCGGACGTGGCCGGGCACGTCGTCGGGGATCGTCGGCTCCTCGAGCCACACCGGGTCGAGCTCGCGCAGGGCGCGAGCGGCCCGGACCGCCTCGTCCACCGTCCAGCCCATGTTGGCGTCCACCATGAGGGGGAAGTCCGGCCCCAGGTGGGCGCGCATCGCCCGGACGCGCTCGACGTCCTCGCGCAGGGAGGGCCGGCCCACCTTCATCTTGATGGCCCGGAAGCCGCGCGCCAGGTTGGCGTCCGTCTGACGGAGCAGCGCGTCGAGCGGGAGCTCCAGGTCGATGCCCCCCGCGTAGCAGGGCACGCGGGGATCGAAGCCGCCGAGCAGCCGCCAGAGCGGCACGCCCTGGCGCCGCGCCCGCAGGTCCCAGAGCGCGATGTCGACCGCGGAGATCGCCAGCGACTGGGCGCCGCCCCGACCGCCGTAGTGGAGCGCCCACCACATGCTCTGCCACAGGGCTTCGATGTCCTCGGCCTCGCGCCCCACGAGGCGCGGGGCCAGGTCGCGGGCGACCAGCGCGTGCACGGCGGCGCCTCCGGTGCCCACCGTGTAGGTGTAGCCCACCCCCTCCGCGCCGTCGGCGTCGCGGAGCCGGACGGTGACCAGCTCGAAGCCCTCGATGACGCCGTGGGTGGAGTCGGAGAGCGCGGTCGGCAGCGGGATGCGGTAGTGGTCGGCCAGGACGTCGCGGATCTTCATGGGCTCGCCCTCATGAGCCTACCCGGGCGCGGGCGGCGCAGCCAGGTCACCGCGGCGAGGTAGGCGACGTCGACCGCGTACGCGAGCACGATCGTGGCCGGCAGCCCGATGCGCACCAGCGTCCGCGCCGCCACCAGGTTGAAGATGCAGATGCCGAAGGCTCCCACCGGGAACATGCGGATGAAGGGCAGGATCACCGCCGGCCCGTAGCGGGCATGGAGCAGCGCCATCACCGGCAGGCCGTTGACCGGGAAGCCCACGATCAGCCCGGACCAGCGCGGGCCCAGCAGGTGGGCCGCCCCTGTCACCACCAGCACGGTGGCCGCCGAGACCGCCACCCGGATCGCGAGCAGCGACAGCGAGATCGGCCCGCGGCGGAGCGGGGCGGTGTCCGGCAGCCCGCGCACCACGTAGCCCGCGGCCAGGCACACCGCCGCCGCGAACGGCATCGCGGTGAGCGGTCCCAGGGGAATCGCGCTGAGGATCAGCGTGGCGACCACGAACGTGAGCGTGCCGACGCTCACCCCCGCCGCCACCGAGTGCGCCCGCGGCGACGGGACCACGCGCGTGGCCAGGAGGTAGCCGAGGAACACCGGCACCGAGGCGCCCATGCCGGGGATGGTCCAGAACGCGCTCTCCGCCGCGAAGGCGGGCCCCTGCTCGATCGAGAAGAAGATCAGGGAGACCACCGCGAGCTGCGGGGTCGCGCCCAGGATGGAGCCCCAGCGCGGGCCGAGCCACTCCGCGGCCGCGGTGCCGCCCAGGACGAAGAACGCCGAGACCGCGATCTTCGCGGCGAGCAGGCCGAGCGCGTGGGAGTCGATCAGGCGGCCCCGGCGGGCACACGGGAGAGGAGGAGCCGACGCGAGCGTCGTGACTCGAGCACGGCGATCGCGCCGGCTTCCGGCAACCTAGGCGGGCAGCCGCTCGTACATCCCCTGCACGTCGGCGGCGTGGAAGCGGGCCACGTGGTTGGTGGGGGGCAGCGCCTCCGAGTAGAAGAACGCGGGCAGCTCGTCGTCGGCGGCGGTGAAGCCGGCGCGGCGGTTGAACTCGTACTCCAGCTTGAGGGTCTGGCGCCCGAGCGACTCGAAGAAGTCCTTGGTGAGACTGGTCCCGTGGGCCGCGTTGAGGGCGTTGGCCAGCCACTCGGTGTTCGGGTTGGTCACGCTCATGCCGAAAATGCAGAGCCCGAGGGAGTCGTTGGCGGCCACCCGCGCCTGGTGGGCCACGCTCTGCTCCACGATGGCGGGCGCCTCCATCTCCCGGGTCTTGAGCCGCGGCAGGTTGCCCGCGGTGTGGTCGGCGCCCTGCGCGGTGGCCATCATGGTGATGCCGGTGGCCTCGACCACGCGGGGATCGTAGGCGCTGATCGCCTGCTTCTTGATGACCGGCACGCGGGCCACCTTGTAGTGCTCCCCCACCCGCGCGGTGCCCTGGGCCCAGATGCGCCCCTTCTCGGAGCCCCTGCGGATCTCGGCCATGCACTCGGCCATGAAGCGCACGTCCCCGAAGCGGCCGAGCCCGGCCTCCATCAGCACCGCGATCATGGCCCCGAGCTCGATGGTGTCGACGCCCAGGTCGTTGGCCAGGTAGTTCATCTGGGCCAGGTCGTCCGGATCGCTGAGGCCGCAGTTGGTGCCGAGCAGGCCCAGGGTCTCGTACTCCACCGGCGAGACGACCTCCTTGCCGTCCTTGTCCGCATAGATGTTGCTGCACTGGATCACGCAGCCGGGCATGCAGGCGTGGGTGTGCTCACCGCCGCGGGAGATGTTGAGCTCCCGGATGTACTCGCCGCCCATCTTGAACTTCTCGCCCTTGGCCACGTCGGCCTGCTGGCCGGCCGAGAAGTTGCGCACCGGTAGGCCGCCCAGGGTGTTCTGGAGATCGGCCATGCCCATGGTGCCGATCTTGGCGTAGAAGTTCGCGACCATGGAGTCGGCCTGCAGCATCTTGGCGTAGTCCTTCACCGCCGCGTTGACCTTCTTGCTGTCGACGAACGGCGGGATCTTGTCGAGATCGACCACGATGGCCTTGACCTTCTTGGAGCCCATCACCGCGCCCACCCCGCCCCGCGCCGAGAGCCGGGCCGGGCGGCCGTCCTTGTCGCTGAAGGCGATGCCTGCGATCAGCCCCTGGTACTCGCCCACCGGGCCGCACAGCGCGATCGTGACCTTCCGGCCGTACTTCGCGTGGAGCATCTCCTGGGCCTCGAAGTTGCCCTTGCCCAGGTATGGGGCCGCGTCGTCGAACTCGATGGTGCCGTCCTTCTTGAAGTGGATCACCACCCAGTCCGGCGAGGCGTCGAACAGGGTGAAGCCGGCGATCCTCTGCTGGCCCAGCCCGTAGCTGAAGCTGCCCCCGCCGTTGGCCTCCTTGATGCCGCCGGTCAGCGGGCTCTTGCAGCCGACGCTGGTGCGGTTGGCGTTGGAGAAGCTGGTGCCCGCGAACGGGCCGGCGGAGAAGATCAGCGGGTTGGCCGGCGAGAGCGGATCGACGGTGGCCGCGCCCAGCTCGAGCAGGGTCTTGGCGATGAAGTACCGCCCCGCCTTCACCACCGCCTCGCCCTCCAGCTCGCGCCTGGTGATGGTCCGGTCGCTCAGTCGGATGTCGTAGTAGGTGCGCATCCTCGCTTCCTCCTCGTCGGCGTGGCCTGGCTTGGCGTGCGACGGCCCCCGGAACGGCCCGGGCGAACCCCGAGCCGGGTGCCCCCGCTCGCACGCATCGGCGCGTATGGTATCAGAACCTCGCATCCCCGGTCCTCCGGCTTGACGCCGGAGGGCCGGCGAGCGCCCCGCGCCGGCTCCCGGGCCCCCATCTCCCACCTGGACCGGCATCGGTGATATCCTCGGGGCGGTCGCTGCGCCGCAGCGCGGGGGCGCCGACAACGGAGGATCCCATCGTGGCGAAAGATCTCAAGATCTGGATGAACGGCCGCCTGGTGTCCCAGGCCGAGGCCGTCCTGCCCGTGAACAGCGCGGCGGTCTTCTACGCGACCAACGTGTTCGAGGGCTTGCGGGCGTACTGGAACGAGGCGGACGGGGAGCTCTACTGCTTCCGGCTCGCCGAGCACTTCGCGCGCCTGCGCGAGTCCATGAAGATGATGCGCTTCACCGTCCAGTACAGCGACATGGACCTCTACGAGGCGGTGCGCGAGGTCCTGCGCGGCAACGAGATTCGGGAAGACGTGCACATGCACCTGGTGGCCTACGTGGCCGCGCCCGGCCTCGACTCCACCACCCCCACCGGCCTCTACATCAATCCCCGGCGGCGGGCCCGGATCACCGAGGGCAGCGGGCTCGATTGCTGCATCACCTCGTGGCAGCGGACCAGCGACAACGCCATCCCCATCCGGCTCAAGTGCGGCGCGAACTACCAGAACGGACGGCTGGCCACGCTGCAGGCCAAGGCCGACGGCTACGACGCGCCGATCTTCCTGAACCAGCACGGCACGGTGGCGGAGGGCTCGGGCGCGACCTTCTTCATGGTGCGCCGGGGTCAGCTGGTCACCCCGCCCATCACCAGCGACATCCTGGAGTCGATCACCCGGACCACCCTGATCGACGCGGTGGCCCCCGCGCTCGGGATGGAGGTCGTCGAGCGCGACATCGCCCGCACCGAGCTCTACGTGGCCGATGAAGCGTTCTTCTGCGGCAGCGGCTACGAGATCACCCCGATCCTCTCCGTCGATCGCTTCAAGCTGGGCGACGGCCGCGTGGGCCCCATCACGCAGCGGGTGCTCAACGCGTACATGAACGTGGTGCGGGGCATCGACAAGCGCTTCCCCGAGTGGCGCATGCCGGTGTACAAGCCCGTCACGGTCTGATCCGTCACCCCGCCCCCGGCCCTCTTCCCTCCGGGGAGAGGGCCGGGTGAGGGGCAATGTTCCGAGCCCTCCAGGAGAACTCCCTCATGTCCAGCGCCCCCCGTGTCTGCGGACTCGCGACGCTCGTCAGCGCGGCCCTGGTCGCGCTCGCCTTCCTCCCCGCCGCCGCGCAGGTCCGCGAGGGCAAGCCGGGCGGCGTGCTGCGCCCGGTGCTGCGCGAGGACCTGCCGCAGGGCTTCGCCATCCACGAGTCGGCGACCAACTCGGTGACGTGGCCGGCCATGCCCTGCTACAGCAACCTGGTCCTCTACGACCAGACCAAGCGGCTCGGCCGCACGGAGAACATCGTGCCCGAGCTGGCCGAGAAGTGGTCCTGGCAGGACAACTACCGCAACCTGGTGTTCTTCCTGCGCCGCGACGTCAAGTGGCACGACGGCCGGCCGTTCACCTCCCGGGACGTGAAGTTCACCTTCGACGTGGTGCGCGAGGCCGCGGAGGCGCCGGCCAAGCTCCGCATCAACCCGCGCAAGGAGTGGTACGCCGCCGTCGACGCGATCGAGGCGCCCGACCCCTACACGGTGGTCTTCCGGCTCAAGCGGCCCCAGCCCTCGCTGCTGGCCATGCTCGCCTCCGGCTACGCGCCGGTGCTCCCGGCCCACGTCCCGCTCGCCGAGCACCGCACGCGCTGCATCGGCACCGGGCCGTTCAAGTTCAAGGAGTGGAAGCGCGGGCAGTCGGTGGAGCTCGTGCGGAATCCCGACTACTTCGTGAAGGGCCGGCCCTATCTGGACGGGGTCCGGTACACGATCATCGTGGAGCGCGGCACCCGGGTGGCGGCGCTGCAGGCCGGGCAGGTGGACGTGGCCTACCCGGGCGACACCACGATCTCCATCGCGGAGACGCTGAAGGCGGCGGTGCCCGGCATCGTGCTCACCGAGACCGCGACCAACGTGAGCGAGAACCTCCTGCTCAACTCCAAGAAGCCGCCGTTCGACAACGTCGCGGTGCGCCGCGCCCTCAGCCTGGCCATCGACCGCCGCGCGTACACCAAGACGGTGCACCGGGGCGCCGCGGTGATCGGCGCCGCCATGTCACCCCGCCCCTGGGGGACCTGGGGCCTGCTCGAGAAGGACCTGAACGGCCTGCCCGGCTATGGCGGAGTGGATGCGGGGCGCAGCCAGGCCCGGAAGCTCCTGGCCGAGGCCGGCTTCGGCCCCTCTAACCCGCTCAAGGTCGAGATCGTCACCCGCGCGATCGCGATCTATCTCGATTTCGCGGGCTTCGTGGTGAGCGACCTCAAGCAGGTGGGCGTCGACGCCACCCTCAAGCAGATCGACACCGCCCAGTGGCACCCGATGGTGACCCGGCGCGAGTTCCAGATGGGCGCCAACCTCACCGGCCTCGGGGTGGACGACCCCGACGCGAACTTCTACGAGAACTTCTCCTGCGGCTCGCCGCGCAACTACGGCGACTACTGCAACGAGACGGTGACCCGCCTCATCGAGCAGCAGTCGCAGGAGATCGATCTGACCAGGCGCATGGCGCTGGTGGCCCAGATCCAGAAGAAGCTGGAAGAGGACGCGGCCCGGCCCACCATGGGCTGGCGCACCGACCGCTTCGCGCACCACCCGTACGTGAAGAACCTGATCCTGAACCAGGTCACCTACAACTGCTGCCGGCTGCAGGAGGTCTGGCTGGACAAGTAGGCGGGCGGAGCGTGCGCGTCGTCTTCTGGAACATCCGCCATGGGGGCGGCGGGCGCGTCGCCGCCATCGTCCGGCAGATCCGGGCCTGGGCCGCCGACGCGGTGGCCCTCTGCGAGTTCCGGGGCACCCCGCCCAGCGCGGAGCTGGCGCGGGCGCTCGCCGGGCTGGGCCTCGGCTACCAGTGCACCACCGCGGACGCCGCGCGTCCCGCCCGGAACGGGCTCCTGCTGGCCTCCCGCTGGCCCCTGCGCCGGCTCCGCGTCCGCGGCGCCCCCGCCGAGCCCACCCGATGGCTGCTCGCGTGCATCCAGGCGCCGGCGCCGCTGGTGATGGCGGTCATGCACGTGCCGAACCGGGTGAGCGGGCGCAAGTATCCGTACCTCGACGCGGTGCTGGAGACCGCCCGCCGCCGCTGGCCGGGCCCGGCGGTGCTGCTCGGGGACACCAACTCCGGCTGCATCGGCATCGACGAGCAGGTGCCCGCCTTCAACCGCATCGAGGACGGCTGGATGCGCGGCCTGCACGAGGCGGGGTGGATCGACGCCTTCCGCCACCTGCGCGGCGAGAGCCGCGCCTACACGTGGTACTCGCCCAACGGGGGCAACGGCTTCCGGATCGACCAGGCCTTCGTCAACCGCCACCTGCGCGACCGCCTGCTTCGCTTCCGGTACGACTGGGGCCGCCGCGACCCGACGCGCCCGGGGCGCGGTGTCAGCGACCACGCCGCCATGGTCCTCGACCTCCACCCCTGAGGCGTCGACCCAGATCCGCCTATCGGGGCGCCGGCCGGCGCCGGGAGAAGGGTCCAGCGGCGAGGCGGCGCCCGAAGGCCGCCCGCGAGGCGTACTGTCCGTACGTCCAGCGGGCGGCCGAGGGCGTCAACGAAGCAGATGGGCCCTTATCGCGGCGCCGGCCGACCGGCGGGCGTCTGGTTCGCGGCCTCGCACGCCTTCTTCAGCTCGGTCGTGCCGTTGAGCGCGCAGTCGACGGTGAGCGTCTGCGCCTCGGCGGTGCGGCCCGCCTTGCGGAGCAGGCGGATCTTGTGCGGCTTGAAGCGGGCCGCGCCCGCGAAGACCTTCGTGGCCTGGTCGGTCCACTGCAGCGCCACCGGCAGGTTGTTGACGCGCTCGTAGGCGAAGATCAGGTCCTCGTAGACCAGCGGCACCGGCTCCGACGAGGTGACCGCGCGCCGGAGCGCGTCGATGGCCTCCGTCTGCCGGCCCAGCGCGGCCGCCGAGTGCGCCAGCACCCAGTTCGGGTAGGCGTCGGCCACCGTGCGCCCGCTCGCCGAGGCCCGCGCCGCGGTGTACGCCTCCTGGGCCTTGCCCTGCTCGAGCAGCCGGCGGGCCTGGAAGGCGCGCTTGTAGTTGGCCAGCACCTGCGCGACCTCGGGGCGCGCGCGCACCGCCTTCCACGAGGCGGTCTGCGGCTCCCGCGGGGGCCGGCTCCCGTAGAACTTGTCGAAGTACTGGGCGGTGTCCTCGAGGCGCTCGGAGGTCTTGGGGTGGTTCACCGAGACGGTGTCGATCAGCTTCTGGTAGACCACGCCCACCGCGTCGTTGACGTTCCGCTGCGACGCCTGCTGCAGCCGCTCCGTGAACGCGGCCTCGGACTCCTTGTTGGCCTGCTCCCAGGCCTGGAGCTTCTCGAGCATGCCGAGCATGGCGGTGCCGGACGCGCCGCTCTCCATCAGCAGATCGACCCCGAGCAGGTCCGCTTCCCGCTCCTGCCCACGGCTCCACGCCGGCAGCACCAGCTTGTCGGTGGCGTCGGTGGCGAGCTGGACGTTGGCGATGGTCCGCTGATCGCCCTTGGAGACCGTGCGCTGGCCGGCCAGCATGGTCTTGGCCCCGATGCCCAGCTCGTAGAGGGCCTGGCCCTTTCGCTGCACGTCGCCCAGCAGGTCCGAGCTGTGGTGGGCCAGGAGCACGTGCGACAGCTCGTGGGCCAGCACCGCGGCCACCTCGTCGCCGCTCTCGAGCGACTCGAGCAGCCCCATCGCCACGTAGATGTTGCCGTCCGGGGACGAGAACGCCTCGAAGCCCGGATTCGCCAGGATCACCACCCGACCCGGCACGCCGGTACGGCCCGAGGCCGCCACCAGGCCGCGGCGCATCTCGTTCAGGTACTGCTCGAGGGCGGCCGAGCGCACGAAGCCGAGCGCGTCGCCGCGGTGCTGCGCGAGGTCCTTGTCCTCGCCGACCGCGAGACCCGAGGCCTCGTAGGGTCCGGGCTTGAGGCGGCTCAGCACCGGGGCGCCGGCCCCGGTGCCGGGCAGCCACGACGGCGTCCACGAGGCCGGCACGACACTCCCGCCGCCGGTGCCGCCGGCGCAGCCGGCGGTGAGGAGCCCCACGAGCGTCCAGGCCAGCCTCCCGGCCCGAGGGCTCAATTGCAGTTCTCGCCGACCCCGCGCACCGCCCCGGTCTTGGGCGGCCGGCCGGCCACGCGGCTCTTGCACTCCTCGTCCTTCGCGACCGGCACCGCCCGATCGGTCTCCACCGCGAACGCCTTCACGCAGTAGTCGGCCCCGTCCATCTTCACCCAGTAGTAGACCGCGGTCTTGGGGTCGCTGGTGGCCGGCCACGGCCTGCGCTTCTCGACGTCCTCGCGGGAGATCGTGACGCCGCTGTCCATCGCACACCCGCGGTAGAGCGTCACCTTGCTCGTGCGCAGGCCGACGATGTTGAACGACTGCGGCGGGTTGCTCTGCGCGGGCAGCGCCCCCGGCCAGAGCGCGGCCGCCGCCGCCAGCACCAGCCCCACCCGCACCGCCCTAGGCCACCGTCCGAGCCGTCGCGTCATGTCCGATCTCCTCGTCGTCGCCTCTGATGCACAGGGCGAACAGCCGGTCCGTCAGCCTCAGCACGCCCGCGCCCACCCCCCAGCTCGCCGGATCGGGCTGCTCGCGCCGCAGCGCGAAGTAGCGGCGGGCCGCATGGTCGGCGTGGCGCATGACGTGCCGGGCCACCTCGAAGAACGCCACGTAGGCCACGATGTTGCGCGGGCCCAGGTTGATGGGGGGCAGGAAGCTCACCACCGCGGCCCCGATCAGCAGCACGGTGGTGGCCACGAACAGCACGTCGCGCGCGACGAGCGCCTTGTAGATGAAGTAGCCGGGCAGCACCACCAGCAAGAGCGCCGCCTCGACGCCGTAGCGCGCGTCCACGACCAGGAACAGCACCAGGGCCCCGGCCAGGATCATGATCCCGAGGAAGCCCGACCACAGGAACTGGCGCGCGGAGGTGGGGCGCTCCGGATGCGTCGCGGCCAGGTGGAGGACCGCGACCACGCCCAGGAGGAGCGGGACGAGCAGGAGGATCGCGCCCAGGCTCGTGCGGGTGAACGCGGTGAGCAGCACGCACCCCACCGCCACCGCGAAGGTGGCCCACTTGAGCCGCGGGCTCACCTCGCCCAGCCGCCCCAGCAGCGCGCGGGCGAAGGCGGGCGGCTTGTCGACCAGGAGCAGGAGCACGATCGTGAACAGCAGCAGGAGCCCGTTCACCACCCGCGAGAGCGACAGCCCGTGCTGCTCGGCCCGCTTGTAGTCCCGCCCGAACGTGAGCAGGTTGTCGTAGGCCATCGCGTGCAGGTACACGCCGGGGAGGTCGTCGAACACGGGCGAGATCACGCGATCGCCCGCCATCTCGAAGCTGCCCCCGTAGAAGACGGTGCGGCCCTTCACCCAGTCGTCCTTGAGCTTCTTGTCGAACCGCCCGAGCAGGTGCAGCACCGAGATGGTGTGGGTGTGGGGGCACTTCCGCTTCGAGGCGAGCGGGTTCTCCTTCAGCATCTGGCGGAGGTGGACGAGGGTCCCGTCGCTCGTGCAGTTCATCCAGGACTCGTTGAGCCGGGACTCGCGGTTGCCCCAGATGAGCTCCATCTGCTGGGCGTCCTCGCGCCCGATCCCCACCTGCGGGGCCGCCATCGCGAACGCGGGGGTCCACAGCAGGTCCGGGGCGGCGCACGAGGTCGGGTGCTGGCACGCCCGGTAGGTCAGCACACCGCTGACGCCGGTCTCGGCGTCCATCCGCACGTCGACCGGGGTGAAGCAGCTCCGGTCGAGCCCGTCGCGGAGCCCGTCGCCCGCCTTGTCGGAGAGCGGGGAGGCGGCCAGGTACACCGCGACGCCCGAGGCCCGGAGCGAGCAGATGGCGTCGCTGAGCGGCGTCACGTCCTGGCCGGGACGCCGGTCGATGAACGCGAAGTCCACGAACACCGCGGCCGGCTCGTAGACGGTGAGCGCCTCCAGCACCTCGGCGTGGCGCGCGTAGGAGATCGGGACCGATTCCTTGAGGGTGGCGAGATTCTCCTCGCGGAAGAGCACCACGAGCGTCTTGTCCTGGCCGGTCTGCTCGTAGGTGAACTTCACGAGCGCGTTCACGATCGCCTGCGACCACGGCGTCAGATGCATCGAGATGCCGTGCAGGTTGAACAGCACCGCGCCGAGCGCCGCGAGGAACACGAACTGCACGAGGGTGCGGGTGGAGGCGGTGGGGCCGGCGCTCGTCGTGACGGAGTCGGCGACGAGCGTGCCGTCGTGCACGGCGGGACTGTTCACGCGGGCTCCGGGGGGCACAAAGGTTTCAACAGTCTAAGCAGATTTCGACCGTCGTCAAGGCACACCCCCGGTCCCTTGCGGGCGCCCGGACCGCTGTGCTACACGAGTGGGCCACGACCTCGACCGACCCGGGAGAAAGCCGCATGACCACACCCGTTCCCACCCGCCGCGCGTGCCTCGGTCTGGCCGCGCTCGGCCTGCTCGGCGCGAGCCTGGGCGGCTGCGTGACCCAGGAGCTCATCCACGGCGCCGGGCACAGCGCGGCCGCCGGCGCCATGCAGGGCGTGCGCGAGGGCATCCCCGCGCTCCAGGAGCCCCTGCGGCACACGTTGCGCGGCAGTCTCGAGGACCCGGCGCTCGCGCGCGCGGCGCGGGAGGTGACCGACTCCGCGATGGAGGCGCTGCAGGCGCGCCTCGGCTCGCCCGAGATGCGGCGGCAGGTGGATCGGCTCGTGAGCGAGGCCATGGAGAGCCTCGCCCGCAGCGGGGACGGGACGATGCAGGCGCTGGTGAAGGCCACCGGCGACCAGCTCGAGGCCCGGATGCGCAAGGTCGCGACCGCCAGCATCCTCGCCACCACCACCGCGCTGCGCGACTCCATCGAGCGGGACGTCAACCCCGCCGCCCAGCGGCTCGCGCGGCAGATGGGCGAGTCCCTGATCGCCTCCCTGGTGGCCGGGCTCGAGGGCCCCATGCAGGCTCGATTGCACGACATCGGCCGCGACATGTCCCAGGCCCTGATCCGCGGCGCCGCCGAGGGGGCCGACGATCCGATCACCCAGGCGGGCTTCGGCGGCCTCACCCAGCACGTGATGCTGCGGGCCATGCGCGGGGCGCGGCAGGGCATGACCGAGGGCCTCCCCGACACCACCCAGGTCGCGCTCATCTCCGCGGTGGTGCTGCTGGGCGCGATGGTGCTCGGGCTGGGCGCGGGGCTCGGCTGGTTCTGGTGGCGCTATCAGCAGAGCGCGAAGACGCTCACGATCGTGGCCGAGAGCATCAACGCGCACCAGGCGGGCCCGCTCAAGGAGACCATCCGCAAGAGCGCGCACGACAACTACGTCGGCCCCTGGTTCAGCAGCTTCCTCAAGCGGCGCGGTCTCTGACCGGGCGCGGGCCCGCGCGCCCGCCGCCGCGCGGCCGAGCGGTCAGCGGCCGGCGGTCAGGGCGGGCGCGACCTCCGCCAGGAAGCGCTTGAGCTGGCCCTGCTGATCCCAGGAGGCGAGGCGGAGGGCGATGTGTCCGAGCCCGGCCTCGGCGTACGCGCGCAGCTCGGCGACGCACTGGGCGGGGCTCCCCGCCACCGTCCACCCCTCCACGAAGGCGGGGGAGAACTTCGAGGTGTAGTAGGTGTCGAGGAACGCCTTGCTCTCCTCGAGAGCCCGTGCGCGGTCCTCGTTGATGTTGATGTTGTGGTAGAGCGCGCTCCCGAGCGCGGACGGGTCGCGCCCTTCCTCGCGCGCCATCGCGCCGATGCGCGCCCACTGCTCGCGGAACTGGGCCGGCGTCACCTTGTTGGTCATCCAGCCGTCCGCGAAGCGGGCCACCCGCCGGAGGCCGCGCTCCACCGCCGCGTCCGAGGCGCTCGCCCCGCCCTTCCAGGTGAGACCGGTGGGATTGCTCGCGATCCAGATCGGGCACGGCTGCTGGACCGGGCGCGGCTCGATCTTCACGCCCTCGAACTGGTAGAACTGGCCGCGGTGCGAAGCCTTCTCGCCGGTCCACACCGCGCGCAGGATCTGGATGCCCTCCTCCAGGCGGCCCACCCGCTCGCTCGAGCGCACGCCCATCACCCGGTGCTCGAGGGCCTGCGCGGGGCTCTGCTCGTCCGGGCCGCCCAGGCACACCGCCAGGAGGGCGCGGCCGCCCGACAGGACATCGAGGCTCGCCCACTGCTGCGCGAAGAGCAGCGGATGGCGATGGACGAAGGTCGCCATGCAGCCCACCGCGAGCCGGAGACGCGAGGTGGCCCCGGCCAGGGTCGACAGGAGCGCGACCGACTCGAGCCGCGGCTTGGCGAGGAGACTGTCACCGACCCACAGGGTGTCGAAGGCGCCGGACGCCTCCGCCTGCTGCGAGATCTCGATCAGATCACGTGCCTGGATGGCTCCGAGCACGACCGCCCGGTTCGCCAGGATGAGCCCGAAGGATGCGCGCGCCATGGTGACCTCCCGCCGCAATCTTGGAGGCCGCCGCGGGAGTCGTCAAGGGCTTGCGGCTACCGGGCGCGTCGGCCCGCCCGGGCCTTCTCGCGGGCGAGCATCTCCTGCATGATGCGCTTGGCCTTCTCGAGCTCGGCCCGGCGGCGCGCCGAGAGCCCCCGCCCGCCGCGGTTGATGTAGAACAGCAGCATCCGGAGGCCGGAGCCCACGCCCGTCGGGCTCACCCGCCGCGAGGCCAGCGAGCGCGCGATGGTCGCCGCGTCCCGGTTGAAGAGTCCCGCAGGCGGGTACGTGGAGACGGTCTTCACCTCGCGCACCCAGCGGCGGCCGCCCCGCTTCCGGAGGTGCGTCCGAGTGCGCCTCCTCGCGCGGGCGCGGGTCGAGGCGCGACCGGGGGCGGCGCGAGCCGTGGCCCCGCGCCGAGCGCGGCCGGCGCCGGCCCGTGCCTTCGCGGTCCTGGTGGCCATGATGCCGTGGGTCTTGCGCGGGCCGTGCCAGATCGGGCGCGGGGCGCGGGCCCGCATCGGTCCGGGCGGCGGCGCGGTGGCACGGACGGCCCCGGATCGTTTCGACGCGGTAGGAGCGGACGAGCGGCGCGATTTGACCTCGTATCGGCTCCTCGGGTACGGTCTCCGGGGAGGAAGCGACCGATGAGCGAGCGCCGCGCGTTTCACGGAGTCATCCCCGCCCTGGCCGTCCCGTTCCGCGAGGACTACAAGCTCGACGAGGAGGGGCTGGACCGCTTCGCGCGCTGGCTGGTGGGCTGCCGGGGCGTCACCGGGGTGATGACCAACGGCCACACCGGCGAGGTGGGCTCGCTGCTGCCGGAGGAGCGAGCGACGGTCACGCGCATCGTGGCCGACGCGGTGCGCGGCCGGGCGCGGGTGATCTCGGCGGTGTGCTCGGAGGGCACGTTCGAGGCGGTGGAGCACGCTCGCGCGGCGGCCCACGCGGGGGCCGACGCTCTCGACGTCATGCCGTGCCACATGTGGCTGCGCTTCGGCGTGAAGGAGGACGCGGTCTACGAGTACGTGAAGGCCATCGGCGCCGAGAGCGGCCTCGACCTGATCATCCACGTGTACCCGGCCAGCACCCGGGTCGCCTACTCGACCCGGCTGATGGTCCGGCTCGCCACGCTGCCGCAGGTGAAGGGCTTCAAGATGGGCGAGCGCGACCTCGGCCGCTACGAGCGGGACATCCGCGCCCTGCGCGCGGAGACGCCGCACGTCTCCTTGCTGAGCTGCATGGACGAGTACCTGTTCCCGACCTTCGTGCACCGCATGGACGGCACCCTGGTCGGCTGCGCGAGCCTGATCCCGGAGCTGACCTGGGAGCTGATGGCCGCGATGGAAGCCGACGATCTCGCGCGGGCCCGCGCGATCAACGACCGCATCTGGCCGGTGAAGGAGGCGGTGTACGGCGCCGGCGAGCCGTCCGGCGACGCCCACGCGCGCATGAAGGCGGGCATGGTCTGGCGCGGCATCTTCCGGAGCGCGCTCGTGCGGCCGCCGGTCCTGCCGCCCTCCGCGGAGGAGGTGGCGGCGATGCGGGCGGCGCTCGAGGCGAGCGGGGTGTCCCGCGTCGATCTCGTCTGACCTGGTTCCTGCTGTCCCTCGGGGCGGCCCTCACCCAGGCCGTCCAGTTCGCGGTGGTCAAGGGGCGCGGCCGGCGGATCCCGCCGCTGGTCATCGTCGCGTGGACGCAGGCGGTGGCGGGCACCGCGTGGGTCGTGTTCTTCCTCGTCTCCGGGCGTCCCTTCGTGCCGCCCGGCCCGCTCTGGCCGGCGGTGGCCGCCTCCTGCGTGCTGGTGCTCGGCATGAGCGGGCTGCTGGCGCGGGCCAGCGCGCGGGGTGACATCTCGATCGTGGGGCCGATCCTCGCCCTGAGCCCCATCTTCACGATCGTGCCGGACGCGGTGCTGTCGGGCGGGCTGCCGAGCGCGCTCGGCTGGATCGGCCTCGCGCTGTCCCTGGCGGGGACCGTGAGCCTCTCGGGCCAGGGCACGGGGCGGCTCGGTCGGGTGCGCGCGCTGTTCTCGCGGCGGGACGCCCTCGACGCGCTGGGGGCCGCGTTCCTGCTGGGCTTCCTCGCCGCGATCGATCGCTACGGCGCGCGGCACCTGGGACCGCCGAGCTACCTGGTGTCCTCGCACGGGGCGACCGCGGTCCTGACCTTCGTCATCGCGGCGCTCACCACCCCGCGCGGGCTGGCCGAGAGCGTGCGATCCGCCAACCTCCTCACGGTCGTGAGTCACGGCCTCCTGGGCGTGACCGGCACCGGCATGCAGACCACCGCGCTCACGATCGCGCCCGCCGCCTACGTCAACGCCATCCGCCGCATGTCCGCGGTCCTTGCGGTGCTGCTGGGCCGCACGCTCTTCGGCGAGCCCGACCTGGCCCGCCGCCTCGCCGCCGCCCTCCTCGCCTGCGCCGGCGCCGCCTGCCTTCTCCTCGCCTAGGATGGGGTCAGGTCTTACATTCCGACATTTTCGTGGGGCGCGCGTTCTCGCCCCTCGGCAAGAAAATGTCGGAATGTAAGACCTGACCCCTAGAAGAGGTGGCAGGCGACCTGGCGGTTGGCGTGAGCGCGTAGGGCCGGCGGCTCGGCGGAGCAGACCGGCATCGCGTGGGGGCAGCGCGGGTGGAACCGGCAGCCGGCGGGCGGGCGGAGCGGGCTCGGCACCTCGCCCGAGACCACCGCCTCGGCGCGCGGGCCGTCGAGATCGATGGGGAGCGCGGCCGCGAAGAGCGCCTGCGTGTAGGGGTGCTGGGGAGCGAGCGCGATCGCCTCCGCCGGCCCCCGCTCCACGATCTGCCCCAGGTACATCACCGCGATCGTGTGGCTCATGTGCGCCACCGCGGCCAGATCGTGGGCGATGAAGAGGTACGAGACGCCGAGCCGCTCCTGCAGGTCGCGCAGGAGATTCAGGATCTGGGCCCGGATCGAGACGTCGAGCGCGGAGACGGGCTCGTCCAGCACCACCAGGCGCGGCGAGAGCGCGAGCGCCCGCGCGATGGCCACCCGCTGACGCTGGCCCCCCGAGAACTCGTGCGGGAAGAGATCGGCGGCCCGCGCGGGCAGGCTCACCAGGTCCAGCAGCTCCAGCACGCGGCGCCGCCGCGCCGCCCGGTCGAGCCGCTCGTTGATCACCAGGGGCTCGGCCACGATCGCCCCGACGCGCATGCGCGGGTCGAGCGAGGCATAGGGATCCTGGAACACGGCCTGGATGGCGCGCCGGTACCGGCCGAGCGCGGCGCGATCGAAGGCGAGCACGTCCTCGCCCCGGAAGCGGATCGAGCCCGACGTGGGCCGATCGAGCCCGAGGATCAGCTTCGAGGTGGTGGTCTTCCCGCACCCCGACTCGCCCACCAGGCCCAGCGTCGTCCCGGCCTCGATCGTGAACGAGACGCCGTCCACCGCCCGCACGAGCCCGTGCGCCCGGCCGAGCAGACCCCGCCGCACCGGGAAGTGCCGGGTCAGCGCCTCCACCTCGAGCAGCGCGCTCATCCGGGCGGCCCCGCCCCCGGTGGCGGCGGCCCGTCCGGCGCCTCCAGCCAGCAGCGCGTCACGTGGCCCGCCTCCACCACCGTCTCCGGGGGCGCTTCCACGCGGCAGCGCTCCATCACCGACGGGCAGCGCGGGGCGAACGCGCAGCCCGCGGGCAGGTGCGCCAGATCGGGCGGCTGGCCCTCGACGGCGGTGAGCCGCGAGGCGCGCGCGCCGAGCCGCGGGATCGATTCGATCAGCGCGCGCGTGTAGGGATGCGCGGGCCGCGTGAACAGCCGGCGCACCGGTCCCATCTCCACGATGCGTCCCGCGTACATGACCGCCACCCGGTCGCAGATGCGGGCCACGATGCCGAGGTTGTGGGTGACGAAGACCAGCGCCAGCCGGTGCCGGTCCTGCAGCTCCTCGAGCAGGCCCAGGTACTGGGCCTGGATGGTGAGGTCCAGGCTCGTGGTCGGCTCGTCCGCGATCAGCAGGCGCGGCGGCGCCGCGATCGCCATCGCCCCCACCACCCGCTGCCGCATGCCGCCCGAGAGCTGATGGGGGAACGCCCGCAGTCGCTCCGCGGGCGCCGGGATGCGCACCGCGGCCAGCAGCTCGGCGGCCCGGGCGGTCAGGGCGCGGCCGCGCAGGCGGTGGTAGAGCGCGACCGGCTCCCGCATCTGCATGCCGATCGAGAACACCGGGTTCAGCGAGCTCATCGGGTCCTGCAGGATCATGCCGATGCGCCGGCCCCGGATCGCCCGCATCTCCCGCTCGCTCTTGGTCAGCAGGTTCTCGCCGTCGAGCCACACCTCGCCGCCGAGGATGCGCGCGGCCGGCCGCGGCACCAGGCGCAGGAGGCTCAGGCACGTCATGCTCTTGCCCGAGCCCGACTCGCCCACCAGGCCGAGCGTCTCGCCCTCCGCCACCTGGAACGACACGCCGTCCACCGCCTTCACGGTGCCCCAGCGGGTGACGAGATGCGTGCGCAGGCCGCGCACGTCCACCACCGGGCGCGCGGCGGCCGGCTCGGGAACGGGCGATGACGGCACGGGGGATCCGGGGCTCAGAGCTGGCGCAGCTTGGGGTCGAACGTGTCCCGCAGCCAGTCGCCGAGCAGGTTGAAGGCGAGCACCACCAGCAGGATCGCGAGCCCCGGAAAGAGGGACACCCACCAGGCGATCGTGACCACGTCGCGGCCCTCCGCGATCATGGAGCCCCACGCGGGCGTCGGCGGCGGGATGCCGGCGCCGAGGAACGACAGCGACGCCTCCACGATGATCACGTAGCCGATCTGCAGCGTCACCAGCACCAAGAGCGTGCCGAGGGTGTTGGGCAGCAGGTGCCGCATGATGATGCGCCACGCCCCCGCCCCGGCCAGGCGGGCCTGGGCCACGAAGTCCAGCTGCATCAGCGTCAGCACCTGTCCGCGGATCACCCGCGCGTACCGCGCCCACAGGATCACCGCGATCGCCACCACCACGTTGGTGAAGCTGGGGCCGACCGTGACGGCCAGGATGAGCGCGAGCAGGATCACCGGGAACGACAGGGTGGCGTCGGTGATCCGCATCAGCAGCGCGTCGATTCGCCCGCCGTAGTAGCCGGCGGCCAGGCCGACCGCGGCCCCGAAGGCGCTCGCCACCAGGACCGTGACCACCCCCGCGGCCAGCGAGACCCGGGCGCCCCACACGATGCGGGAGAGCAGGTCGCGCCCGAGCCGGTCGGTGCCGAGCAGATGCTCGTGGCTGCCGCCCTCCGCCCAGGCCGGGGGCTTGAAGCGGGCGCGCAGCGACTGGGCGGTGGGATCCGGCAGCGGGAGCAGCGGCGCGGCCAGCGCCGCGGCCACGAAGACCAGGATCATGGCGAGCGGAAACAGCGGCAGGCGCAGCCGCCGCCGGGCCGCGACGGCGGGGACGGCGGGCTCGACCTCGGGGAGCGTGAGCGCGCCGGGCTCAGCGGGCATAGCGGATGCGCGGGTCGATCAGCGCGTAGAGACAGTCGACGCAGAGGTTGACCGCGGCCACGATGGCGGCGGTGGTGAGCACCACCGCCTGGATCACCGGGAAGTCGCGTGAGCTGATCCCCTCGTAGGCCAGACGGCCCAGGCCGGGCCACGCGAACACGGTCTCGACCACGATGGCGGTGGTGACCAAAATCGCGAAGTAGATGCCGGCGAAGGTGATCACCGGGATCAGCGCGTTCTTGAGCGCGTGCAGCCACACCACGCGCCCCTCGCCCACGCCCTTGACCCGGGCGAGCTTGACGTACTCGGAGTCGAGGACCTCGAGCATGCCCGAGCGGAGGAGCCGCATGAGGCCCGCCACCACGAACCAGCCCAGGGTGAAGCCGGGCAGGACGTAGCTGCTGAAGCCCTGGATGCCGCCCGCGGGCAGCCACTGCAGACGGCCGGCCACGAACTCGACGAGGAGGATCGCCACCCAGAAGGTCGGCAGCGACTGCCCGAGCACGGAGACGACCTGGGCGAAGCGGTCGAGCCCGGTGCCCTTGCGCACCGCCGCCATCACCCCGAGCGGGAACGCCATCGCGAGCGAGACCCCCATCGCGAAGACGGCGAGCCTGAGCGAGTTGGGCAGCCGCTCCCGGATCAGCTCGCTCACCGGCCGGCGCGCACGCAGCGAGTTGCCGAAGTCGCCGGTCACCGCGCGGCCCACGAAGGAGAGGTACTGCTCGAGATACGGACGGTCGAGGCCCAGGTAGCGGCGCGCGTTCTCGAAGTCCTCCGGGGACGCCGACATGGGCAGGATCAGGTACAGCGGATCGCCGGTGGCGCGGGCCAGCGCGAAGACCACCACCGAGATGATGGCCAGCGCCACCAGCGATTGCAGGAGGCGGGCGCCGATGAAGCGGAGCATCGATCGAGCCGACGACCCTCTAGCGCAAGAACTTTAACGACTTGTTCTGAATGGGGGGGAGCGGCGGCGCTCCTCCCCCGTACCCCCCCACCGCGTGCGTCATGCGCTCGGGGGCCTCGTGCTCACTTGCCGGAGGCCAGCACGTCGAAGAACAGGTCGTACATGACGCCGCCCGCGTTCCACTTGCCGAGGCTCTTCGAGGTCGCGTAGGGCGAATGCAGGTAGACGAGCGGGACGCCGTAGTGCTCGCTGCGCAGCCGGGTGTAGATGCCGCGCATGAGGGCGTTGATCTTCTCGTGGTCGGTCTGGCGCATCACCTGCGCGATCATGCCGTCGATCTCGGGATCGTTCACCGTCGCGTTGGCCTTGGCGGGCGAGTAGGCCATCTTCTCGAGCAGCGCGTAGGCGCCGATCCAGTTGCGGTTGGCGATGTTGTAGTAGCCGACCGCGCCGGGGACGGCCCGGTCCACCCACGCCTTGCGGAAGGCGGGGTAGTCCACCGGGATCAGCCGGGTCTTGACGCCGATCTGCTCCCAGTAGCCGGCGACCGCCTCCGCCATGGTCTTGCCCTCGGGCAGGCCGGGGAGCTGGTAGGCGTAGACGTCCAGATTGAATCCGGAGCCGACGCCCGCGTCGGCGAGGAGCTTCTTGGCCCGCGCCGGATCGTACGGGTACATCATCTCCGGCGTCGGCTTGAAGCCCACGTCCTTGAACGACCACGAGAGTCCGAGGGGCACCGACGCGGGGTCCGCCTTGCCGCCGAAGATGGACTTGGCGATCTCGGCGCGGTCGATGGCGAGGTTCAGGGCCTCGCGGACCCGCTTGTCCTTGTTGGGCGCCACCGGGCCGTCCGGCCCGAGGACCCACCACATGCTCAGGATGGCCTCCTCGCGGCGGTAGTGGATGGGGAAGCTCTCGCGCTCGAGCTCGGCCACCCGCTCGCGGCTCACCTCGACCACGTCGACCTCCCCGCGGCGCAGCAGCGCGATGCGGGTGGTCTCCTCCGGCACCAGGCGGAAGGTCATGGTCTTGAACTTGGGGGTGCCGATCCGCCAGTGCTTGTCGACCGCGGCCAGCTTCACGTGAGAGCCGGTCACCTGCTCCACGAACCGGTAGGGGCCGCTGCCGATCGGCTTGCGGGCGAAGGCGTCGTCGCCGACCGACTCCACGTACTTCTTGGGCAGGATCATGCCCTCGGTGGAGAGCGCGCGCGACAGGTAGGTCGGGAAGATGAGCGTGGGCTCCTTGCTCACGATCACCACCCGGTCCGGTGCGGGCGTCTCGATGTCCGCGATCAGCGTGCGCAGGGGGCCGGCGTAGCCGGTGGTCGAGCGCTTGCCGATGTTGCGCAGGATGCTGAACTTCACGTCCTCCGACGTGAGCTCGTCCCCGTTGTGGAACTTCACGCCCTTCCGGAGGTGGAACGTCCAGCGCTTGAAGTCGGGCGAGCTCTCCCAGCGGGTCGCGATGCCGCCGTCGCGCGAGGGCTGCCCGTCGGGGGTGGTGCCCACCAGGTAGTCGAAGATCATCGACAGGTAGTACTTCACGAGGTGGCCGCCCAGCGGCGGGTCGAGCACCTCGGTGGCGAAGCTCGACAGGGCCACCGTGAGCTCGGTCTTGGGCTGCGCCCAGGCCTCACCCGCCGGGGCCAGACCGACCATCGCCAGGATCAACAGGAACACCTGTGCCATCGCGCTCGCACGCTTCATGGGTCGCTCCTCGTGTTGGGGGCGGCTGGAGGTGGCTGGGTCGCCCGACCTTAGCCGAAGACGGGGCCGGACGGCAAGCCCCCCGGGACTGGCGGGGCCGATCAGCCCTGCGAGTCGCTGGAGCGGCGCAGATCGAGGAGGGGCGGCAGCGTGGGGGCCTGGCGGGACAGCTCCAGGCGGGTGATGCGGGACATGTTCCGCACCGTGTCGCGGATCTGCTCGGCGGCGCGGACGGCCCGGTCCACCGCCCCCGTCGCGGCGGGCGGCACCTGCCCACGGGCGGCCATGAGCTGCAGGCTCGCGATGATCACGGTCAGCGGATTGTTGATCTCGTGCGCGGTGGCCAGCGCGAGCCGCGCCACCGAGCGGAGCGCCTCCTCCGCTCCGGCGCGGGCGTCCGAGCGCTTGATGTCCGTGATGTCGTGCGCGTGGCCCAGCACGTAGGGCGGGGCGCCCCCGTCCTGGCAGCGCACGTTGCTGTAGGCCCAGATGCGCTGCTCGCCCGAGCGGGTGACCACCAGCATGAGCCCCTCGTCGCGCGGCGCCGTCGCGATCCGCGCCAGGTACTGCGGGAACTGCTCGCGGACCGAGGCGGCCAGCAGGTCGCGGAGGCTGCGGCCGACCAGCTCCTCCGCCGCGTAGCCGAGCCGCTCGGCGGCGGCGCGGTTCACGCTGAGCACGATCCCGGACAGGTCGTGGGTGCAGATGAGACCGGCGCCCGACTCCACCAGCTCGCGGTAGGGGGGCTCGGAGAGGTGCGCCGCGGGGAGCGCGGAGTCGCTCACGAGGCGGGCGAGAAGGCCGTCTTCACCGCGCCGATCAGGTCGGCGATGGTGAACGGCTTGGCGAGGACCGGGACGCCGCTGTGACGCAGGAACTCGTCGTACTCCGCGGCCTCCGCGTAGCCGGTCACGAACACGAGTCGCCGGTTCGCGCTCGGCCAGCGCCGGCCAACTTCCTCGTAGAGCCCGCGCCCGTCCAGCCGCGGCATGGCCAGGTCGCTGACGATGGCGTCGTAGACGTGCTCGGCCAGCAGCCGCAGGGCATCGGTGCCGTCCACCGCGGTGTCCACGTTCTCCCATTCTTCCCGGAGGATCTCCGCCTCCAGCTCACGAACGTTCGTCTCGTCCTCGACCACGAGAATGCGGGGATCGGGCACCGGGGCCTCCTCTGCCAGGCGCGGCGGTCTGGGGTGGCGTGGAGCAGGTCGGCACGACGCCGACCCGGCACCTCGGTGCAAGGACTGCACCACTGCGCCCCCCAGCAAAAACGGCGAGTTACCCCGCGCCCCGGTGTCGAGCTGACGGGGTCAGGTCTTACATTCCGACATTTTCTGGCGATCGACGAGATCGCCCGCGCGTCGGAAACGTCGTCAGATCATGGGCCAGCGGGAGCGGGGGAAGCTGACGCCGGTGCGGGCCTGCAGGCGCTCGCCGATCTCCTGCACGCGAGCGTAGAGGCGCGGCTCGTCCACGAAGGTCTGCCGGTAGGCGTCCACCACCACCCGCCCGTCGATGACCACCGTGTGCACGCTGCGTCCGTCCGCGTTGTAGACGAGGTTGTTGAGCGGGTTCCAGAGTGCCTGCCACTCCGGCCGCAGGATGTCGAAGGCGACCAGGTCCGCCTTCTTGCCCTCCTCGATCGAGCCCAGCTCCGCGCCGAGCCCCATGGCCTCCGCGCCCCGGATCGTGGCCATCTCGAGCGCCGCCTCCGCCGGGATCTTGCCGGTGTCCTGCCGGGCGTCCTTGTACTGGATGGCGGCCATGTTCATGGTGCGGATCATGTCGAGGTGGTTCGAGTTGTTCGGGGAGTCGCAGCCCAGCGCCACCGGCACCCCGCGCGCGAGCAGCTCGGGCATGCGCCCGTTCTGCGGCACCCCGCGGCCGCCCTTGGCCGCGGTGACCGGGCACATCACCACGCTGGCGCGGGTGCGGGCGATGCAGTCCAGCTCGGCCTCGTCGAGGCCCAGGCAGTGGGCGAGCAGCACGTTCGGCCCGAGCACGCCGATCGCCTCGAGGTACGCGGTGGGCGTGTGCCCGTGCCGGCCGACCATCTCCTGCCGCGCCTTGTTGCCGCTGTTGTGGTGCAGCGTGAGGCCGGTCTGGTGCTCGTCGGCCACGCGCTTGAGGGTCTCGAGCAGGCCGGCGCTGCACGTCTCGTAGGAGAAGGGCATCGCCCAGGCGCGGATCCGCCCGTCCAGGCGGCCGTTCCACTTGCTGATGAACGAGGTGGTGCGGGCCACCGCCTCCGGCGCCGGATAGCGGGGCAGCGTGAACGGCGCGGGCTGGTCGCTCACGCACTCGCCCAGGATCACGCGGATGCCCGCGTCCTCGTACGCCTGCAGGCACGCGTCGGGGAACTTGGTGCTGCCCGGATCGAGGAAGCACACGGTGCCGTTGCGCACCAGCTCCACCAGCCCCAGCAGGGTGGCGTAGTACTCCTCCTCCTCGGTCATCGCGCTCTGGAGATTGAACACGTGCACGAGGGGGCTCGCCTGCTCGTCGGGAAAGATCCCGCGCACCGGGTGCGCGTAGCTGATGTGCATGTGCGCGTTGAAGAAGCCGGGGGTGATGATCATGTGCCGGGCGTCGATCGTCCGGTCGGCGCGCGCGTCCCGCAGCTCGGCCGCCTTGCCCACCCGGCTGAAGCGCCCGTTCTCGATCAGGACCGCGCCGTCCTGGATGATGCGGCGCTGGCCGTCCAGCGTCAGGATGTACCGCGCGTGGTCGATCTTGAGACTCGGCTGGGGCATGGCGGAGCGCCTCCTGGGGAGCGAGTGAGGAACGCCCGGAGTCTACGCCGCGACGCGCGGGATTGTCCATCGCGAGCGGGCGCGTCGCGTGTGGAGGCGTGATGCTATCGTCGGCGCGTGCCGCCCGCCCACCTGGCCCTCGCCCTCCTCGTGGTCGCGATCTGGGGCCTGGCGTTCGTGGCGACGCGCCTGGCCCTCGACACCATCTCCCCGCCGCTGCTCACCGCGCTGCGCTTCGCGGTCGCCGCCCTGCCCGCCGCGCTGCTGCCGCGGCCGCCGATCGGCGCGCGCACGCTGCTGCTCATCGGACTGACCCTCTACACCGGCCAGTTCCTGTTCCAGTTCTTCGGCATCGCGGCGGGGATGCCGCCCGGCCTCGCCGCCATCGTGGTGCAGACCCAGGCCCTCTTCACGATCGTGCTCGCCGCGGTGACCGCGGGCGAGCGGCCGGGCCGGCGCGAGTGGACCGGCACCGCGGTGGCCTTTGCGGGCCTGGCCGTCATCGCGGCCACCGTCGGCGACGACCTCACCGTCGCGGGCCTCGCGCTCACCGGGCTCTCCGCGCTCAGCTGGGGCGTCGGCAACGTGCTGGTCAAGCGGCTGCCGTCCGTCGACCCGCTCGGGCTCGCGGTCTGGCTGAGCCTGGTGCCGCCCGCGCCCGCCCTCGCGCTCGCCGCCGCGCTGGGCGGGCGCGGCCCGCTCGCCGCGTGGCGCGCGGCCTCGTGGGTCGCGATCGGCGCGGTGCTCTATCTCGGCCTGGTCGCCACCGTGCTCGCGTACGCGATCTGGGGCTACCTCCTGCGGCGCCACCCGGCCGCGCGCGTGGCCCCCTTCGCGCTGCTCGTGCCCTTCGTGGCCGCGGCCGCCTCCGCCCTCGTGCTGGGCGAGCGCTTCGGCGCCCCTCGCCTGCTCGGCATGGCTCTGGTGCTCGCGGGCCTCGCGATCATCGTGCGGGGCGCGGCAGAAGTTACGGAGCCGGCGGCTGGTTCCCGGTAACCCTTTCCGCGGCGGTCGCGCGCGGCGCGCGCTTCTCCGCCCCGATGCGGACGCGGGGCCATCCCGCGCCCTTGCACGAGAAATGCTTGGCTCCGACGCAAGGAGGAGCCGCGATGCTCAGGCCAGCCAGCGACTTCAAGGGACTCACCATCGCCGCCACCGACGGAGACATCGGCAGCGTGGCGGATCTCTATTTCGACGACCTCAGCTGGACGGTGCGGTACCTGGTGGCCGACACCGGGACGTGGCTGCCCGGGCGCCAGGTGTTGATCTCCCCGCTGTCGGTACGCGAGGTCGGCGACAAGATCGCGGTCGATCTCACCCGCGCGCAGGTGGAGCACAGCCCGCCGGTGGAGGCGGACAAGCCGGTGAACCGCCAGCAGGAGGAGGCGGTCGCCCGATACTACGACCAGCGCTACTACTGGGAGGGCCCGTACCGGTGGGGTCTGCTCGCCTACCCGGGCATGCCGCCGGTTCCCGCCACGCCGGTGCCCACCGACCCGACGGCGGAGGAGATGGCGGCGCGCGAGCGCGAGCATCGCTCAGGCGACCCCACGCTCCGCAGCGCGCGCGACGTGACCGGCTACTACATCGGAGCCACCGACGGCGAGATCGGGCACGTGGACGACTTCCTCGTCGAGGACCGCGCGTGGGCGATCCGCTACCTCGTGGTGGCCACGCGGAACTGGTGGCCCGGCAAGAAGGTGCTGATCTCGCCGGAGTGGATCAAGACCGTGAGCTGGGCCGACTCGCAGGTGCAGGTCGACCTGCGCCGCGACGAGATCCAGGCGGCGCCGGAGTACGATCCGAGCCGCCCCTTCGACCGGGAGTACGAGACGCGGCTGCTGGAGCACCACCACCGGCGGAAGTACTGGGAGTGGGAAGGCCGCTGAAAGCGGCGGAAGTACACGAATCGGAAGGGACGCGACCCGCCGTCAGCAGCCCAACGGCGGGAAGAACTGACCGGGAAATTTGTTCGGACGCCACGCGTCCCACGGCCCTGTTTTCGGCCGCAATCGGCGCAGATCCGGTCGATAAGCCGACGGTGCCGCCCCGGGGTCCGCGTGGCATATGCGTTGCTCTCTCGCCCGAACCCATGGATCGTCCGGACCTCGTCCCGGCCGCCTCTGGCCATGCCGTCCAGTTCTATCCGAGCGACGCCGTCCTGATCGCCACCCTCACGGACTACGTCGCGACCGGGCTGCGCGCCGGCCAGAGCTGCCTGGTCGTCGCGACCCAGGCCCACCGCGATGCGGTCGACCAGCGCCTGCGCGAGAGCGGGCTCGATCCTGACGGAGCCCGCGCCTCCGGCCGCTACGCGACCGTCGACGCCGACAGCGCCCTGGCCCAGGTCCTGGACGATGGGCGCGTCGACCCGCGTCGCTTCGCGGAGGCGGTGGACGGGCTGTTCGCGCGCTTGCGTCCCGCCCGGCCGATCCGCGTGTTCGGCGAGATGGTCGGGCTCCTGCTCGCGCGTGGGCGCTCGCGCAGCGCCATCGAGCTCGAGGACCTGTGGAACCAGCGGCGCACCACCCGCCCCTTCGAGCTGCTGTGCGCCTACCCGCTCGCCGCGCTCGCCGACCGCGGGCTGGAGCACACGATCGTCGAGATCTGCGCGCGGCACTCGCACGTGACCACGGCCGGGCCCCTGCCCGCCGGCGCCGACGACCCGGGGCTCGCCGACATGACCGCCCTGCGGGCGCGCGCCTCGCTGCTCGAGGCGGAGGTGGCGCAGCGCGAGTCGATCGAGGCCGCGCTCCGCGAGGTCAAGGGGGAGCTGGAGACGCAGGTCCAGGACCTGCGGCGCCTGCACGACCTCACCATGCGACTCGCCGGCAACCGCGACGTGGACTCCGTCCTGCGCGAGGTGCTCGACGCCGCCATGGCGATGCCGGGCGCCCCGCACGGCCTGCTGTCCCTCTGGGACGAGGAGCGGGCGGACCTCGCGGTGGCGGTGCACGCCGGCTTCTCGCCGGAGATCCTCGACGTGATCCGGCACGAGCGCGGCGGCCACGGGGTGTGGGCGGCCGCCTTCGTTCGCCGCCAGCCGGTGGTGGTGCCGGACGTGGCGACCGACCCCGCCTTCGCGGCGGCCCGCGAGGCGGCGGTCCGGGCCGGGTTCCGGTCCTGCCACAGCACGCCGCTCCTGACCCGCGGCGGGGAGATCATCGGGGTGCTGTCCCTGTTCTTCGCCAACCCGCGGCGCCCACCCGAGCGCGAGCTGCGCCTGATGGACCTCTACGCCCGGATCGCGGCCGACGCCATCGAGAACGCGCGGCTGCACCGCGCGCTCCAGCGGGAGCTGGAGGACCGGCGCGCCTCGCTGGCCCGCGAGCACACCGCCCGCGCCGAGGCGGAGAGCGCCAATCGGCTCAAGGACGAGTTCCTCGCCACCGTCTCGCACGAGCTGCGCACGCCGCTCAACGCGATCCTGGGCTGGGCCCACATCCTGCGGGCGGGCAAGCCCGACGAGGCCACGGTGGCGCGCGGCATCGAGGTGATCGAGCGCAACGCGCACGCGCAGGCCCAGCTGGTGGAGGACATCCTCGACGCCTCCCGCGTCATCACGGGCACCCTGCGCCTCACCCCGGTGCCGGTCGATCCGGCCCCGGCGGTCACCGCCGCGGCGGAGGCATTCCGCGCCGCCGCGCAGGCCAAGGGCGTGGAGCTGGTGGTGACCGTCGATCCGGACGCGGGCCGGGTGGCGGGCGATCCGGGGCGCCTGCAGCAGATGGTGTCCCACCTCATCTCGAACGCGATCAAGTTCACCGCCGCGGGGGGACGGGTGGAGGCGCGGCTCCGTCGCGTGCGGGACGGCATCGAGGTGCAGGTCTCCGACACCGGGGAAGGCATCGCACCCGACGTGCTGCCCTTCGTCTTCGACCGCTTCCGTCAGGCCGACTCCACCATCACCCGCCGCCACGGCGGGCTCGGTCTGGGCCTGGCGCTCGTCCGCCACCTCGCGGAGCTGCACGGGGGCACCGTCCACGCGGAGAGTCCGGGCGAGGGGTACGGCGCGACCTTCACGATCCACCTGCCCGCGCTGGACGGCGCGGCGGAGGCGTCGGAGCCCGAGGCGCCCGCGCGTCCCCTCCACGGCGTGCAGGTGCTGGTCGTGGAGGACGACCCGGACTCGCTCGACATGCTGTCGTTCATGCTCGGCGAGGCGGGCGCGAGCGTCCGGACCGCCTCCTCCGCCGCGGAGGCGCTGATCCTCCTGCGGTGGCTGCAGCCGGACGTGCTGCTCTCGGACCTGGCGATGCCCGACGAGGACGGCTACGCGCTCATGCGCAGCGTCCGCAAGGGCGAGCAGGCCGGCGGCCCGCGCCTGCCCGCGGTGGCGCTCACCGCCTACGTGCGGGTGCAGGACCGGGCCCGCGCGGTGGAGGCGGGTTTCGACATGTTCGTGGAGAAGCCGGTCAACCCGGATGAGCTGCTCGCGGTGGTGAGCGGGCTGGTGGAGACGCGGCGCGGCCAGGCTACCCGCCGAACTTCGGCATGACCTCCTTCGCGACCCAGGCCAGCTGCTCCAGCATCGCCGCCTTCGGGGTGCCCATGCTGGTGCTCAGATTGACGTGCTCGAGCCCGGGGAAGCGGTCCTCGAGGCTCCGCAGGTAGGCGACCAGCTCCTCGGGCGGCCCCGCGAACCAGGCCCCCGTCTTCATGTAGTGCTCCACGGTGGGCACCCCCGCCGCGCCCCACCCGCCCCGCCGCGAGGAGGCCTCCACCTGGGCGGGGGTGATCCCGGGCACGAAGCCGAGCGGGCCGAACATCTTCACGTGCTCCTCGTAGAACGGGGTGATCTCGCGGATCGCCTTCTCGCGCGTCTCGGCCAGGTGGAAGAAGATCCCGAGGCAGAGGTCCTCCCCCAGCGCCAGATCGCGTCCGGCCCGCGCGGCCGCCTCCCGGTAGGCGTGCACCGGCCCCTCCGCCATGGTGGCGGCCCCGCCGCCGATCACGCCCTTGATCCGGTGCCGCACCATGAAGTCGAGCGCGCGCGGCCGCGCGCTCACGATCGGCTGCCAGCACTCCACCGGGCGATGGATCGGCCGCGGCACGAGCGTGATCTCGCGCAGCTCGTAGCCGCGGTACGGCACCGGGGGCGGCAGCGTGTAGTGCTTGCCCCGGTGCGAGAACGACTCCTGCTCGAAGGCCTTCAGGATGATCTCCACCTGCTCCTCGAAGAGCTCGCGGTTCGCCTCGCCGTCCAGGATCGGGGACCCGAACGTCTCCACTTCCCGGCTGTGGTACCCGCGGCCGACGCCGAAGACGGTGCGGCCCCGGGTGATGATGTCGGCGGTCGCGAAGTCCTCGGCCAGTCGCAGGGGGTGCCACATGGGCGCGATGTTGAAGCCGCAGCCGATGCGCAGGCGCCGGGTCACGTGGGCCAGGTGCACCGCCAGCATCAGGACGTTCGGCAGACACTCGTACCCCTCGTGCTGGAAGTGGTGCTCGGCGAGCCAGAGCGTGTCGTAGCCGCAGTCGTCCATGAGCCGGGCCACGCTCTCCGTCTTCTCGAACACGCCCGCCAGCACGTCGTTGGGGTAGCGGCGCTCGTTGGCGGGCGTGGCGTCCTGCCCCATGTCGGGCAGATCGATGTGGCCGGGATAGACGCTGCCGAATCTCCGGATCATGACGCCTCCTATGAAGGGTGCCGAGTCAACAATCGCGATCGAGAGCTGGGATACACCGTCCATCCTCCTATCCGTGCTCGGTGGCACACTAAGCTGGACCAGTGGGGCGGCCGATTCTCCCTC